>Ga0105238_10000065_pt1 | contig 121196 bp, 99 predicted proteins | sample KBSC34metaG_FD_81526 | JGI IMG/M metagenome (GOLD analysis project Ga0105238, IMG submission 81526) | Corn rhizosphere microbial communities from Kellogg Biological Station, Michigan, USA - KBS C3-4 metaG | ecosystem: Host-associated > Plants > Roots > Rhizosphere > Soil | place: Michigan, USA...
CGTGACCACCACCGCTTCCTCTTCCACCGTGGCCACCGGGGTGACGCGGGCAGCCGAGGTGATGAGGACGAACTTGAGGTCATCGCCCAGGCTTTCCAGCAGGGCCGCCTTGTCGCCGGCGACCTTCAGTTCCACCTCGGCCTGCAGGGAGGAACCGATGCTGCCGGCGATACGCACTTCTTCCAGCTGCTTGGTGACCGCTGCGCGCACTTCGTGCAGCACCGCGAACTTGTCCAGCAGGGCCTGTGCATCGGCCACTTCCGGCAGGGCGTAATAGACCTGCGAGAAGATGGTTTCGCCGCTGGCCTCGAAGGCATCCTTGCCGGCAAAGAAGCGCCAGGCTTCTTCGGCCGTGAAGGACAGGATCGGTGCCATCAGGCGCAACAGCGACTGCGTGATGTGCCACACGGCGGTCTGGGCCGAACGGCGTGCGGCCGACTCCACGCCGCTGGTGTAGAGGCGGTCCTTCAGGATGTCCAGGTAGAAGCCGCCCAGGTCTTCCGAGCAGTACATCTGCAGCTTGGCCACCACCGGGTGGAATTCATAGGTCTCGAAGTGCGCCAGCACCTCCGCCTGCAGACGCGCCATGTTGGCGATCGCATAGCGGTCGATTTCCAGCATCTCGGCCACCGGCACGGCGTGTTGTGCCGGGTCGAAGTCGGAGGTGTTGGCCAGCAGGAAGCGCAGGGTGTTGCGGATGCGGCGGTAGGCTTCCACCACGCGCTTGAGGATCTCGTCCGAGATCGACAGCTCGCCCGAGTAGTCGGTCGAGGCCACCCACAGGCGCAGGATTTCCGCGCCCAGCGAGTCCGAGACCTTCTGCGGCGCGACCACGTTGCCCTTGGACTTGGACATCTTCTTGCCCTCGCCATCGACCACGAAGCCGTGCGTGAGCAGGGCCTTGTAGGGCGCGCGGCCATTCAACATCGACGAGGTCAGCAGCGACGAGTGGAACCAGCCGCGATGCTGGTCCGAGCCTTCCAGGTAGAGGTCGGCCGGGAACTGCGACTGCTGTGCGTGCGAGCCGCGCAGCACGGTCTGGTGGGTGGTGCCGGAATCGAACCAGACGTCCAGCGTGTCGCGGTTCTTGAGGTAGTGCTCGGCCTCGTCGCCCAGCAATTCCTTGGGATCCAGGGCCTGCCAGGCTTCGATGCCGCTCTTCTCGATGCGTTGGGCGACCTGCTCGATCAGCTCCGGGGTACGCGGATGCAGTTCACCCGTTTCCTTGTGCACGAAGAAGGCCATGGGCACACCCCACTGGCGCTGGCGCGACAGGGTCCAGTCCGGACGGTTGGCGATCATGCCGTGCAGGCGCGCCTTGCCCCAGCCGGGGAAGAAGGCGGTGTCCTCGATGCCTTGCAGCGCGGTCTGGCGCAGGCTGGGGCCGCCGTCCTTGGGCGTGTTGTCCATGCTGGCGAACCACTGCGAGGTGGCGCGATAGACGATGGGGGTCTTGTGGCGCCAGCAGTGCATGTAGCTGTGGTCGAACATGACCAGCTTGAACAGCGAATCCACTTCTTCCAGCTTGCCGCAGATGGGCTTGGAGGCTTCCCAGATGGTCAGGCCGGCAAACAGCGGCAGCCAGGAGGCATAGCGGCCATCGCCCATGACCGGGTTGAGGATGTCGTCGTCCTTCATCCCGTGCGCCTTGCAGGAGATGAAGTCTTCGATACCGTAGGCCGGTGCCGAGTGCACGATGCCGGTACCGCTGTCGGCGGTCACGTACTCACCCAGGTAGATCGGCGACAGGCGGTCGTAGCCGGCATCGGCCTTGGCCAGCGGATGATGGAAGCGGATCAGGGACAGCTTCTCGCCGGTGGTGGTGGCGATGATCTTGCCTTCCAGGCCGAAGCGCTGCAGGCAGGATTCCACCAGGTCCTTGGCCAGGATCAGCAGGGTGGCTTCGCCGTTGCGGCTGGTCTCGACCAGCGCGTACTCGAATTCCGGATGGACGTTCAACGCCTGGTTGGACGGGATGGTCCAGGGCGTGGTGGTCCAGATGACGATGTAGCCGTTGCGGGTCGGGAGGTCGGCCAGGCCGAAGGCGGTGGCGATCTTGTCGTGTTCGGCAAAGGGGAAGCCGACATCGATGGCCGGGTCGCGCTTGTCCTGGTATTCCACTTCAGCCTCGGCCAGTGCCGAGCCGCAGTCGAAGCACCAGTTCACGGGCTTCAGGCCGCGATAGACGTAACCCTTCTCCAGGATCGTGCCGAGTGCGCGCAGCTCGTCGGCTTCGTTGGAGAAGTTCATGGTCTTGTAGGGGTTGTCCCATTCGCCGAGCACGCCCAGGCGGATGAAGTCGGCCTTCTGGCGTTCGATCTGCTCACCCGCGTAGGCGCGCGCCTTGGCCTGCACTTCGGCCACCGGCAGGTTCTTGCCGAACTGCTTTTCGATCTGGATCTCGATGGGCATGCCGTGGCAATCCCAGCCCGGCACGTATTGGGCGTCGAAGCCGGCCATGTTGCGGGCCTTGACGATCATGTCCTTCAGGATCTTGTTGACGGCGTGGCCGATGTGGATGTCACCGTTGGCATACGGCGGGCCGTCATGCAGGATGAATTTCGGGCGGCCGGCCGAGGCCTTGCGGATGCGCTCGTAGACCTTCTTCTCCTGCCATTCCTTGACCCACTGCGGCTCGCGCTTGGCGAGGTCGCCGCGCATCGGGAAGCCGGTTTCGGTCATGTTGACCGGGTACTTGGAGGGGGCCTTGCCGGCTTTTTCCGGTTTGCCGGGCTTGGCGGAGGATTCGTTGTTGGACATGACAAAGCTTTCGTTGAATGCAGGTTGATTCCGGGGGCCCGGCAAGGCGTCACAAGCAGGGCGCGTTGCGGCAGGCAGGATGCAGGATGGGGCGGCTGGACAGCTGCGGGAGCAGGGCTCCGGCAACCGCCCAGCGTTCAAATTCGGTCGGTGGCCGAGACGGCGAAGCCGGCGTTTTCACGGAACCAGGCGCGGGCATTGTCCACGTCACGGGCAATGGCCGTGGTCAGCGTGGGCAGGTCGACATACTTTTCTTCGTCGCGCAGCTTCTTGAGGAATTCCACCCGCACCAGCTTGCCGTAGCAATCGCCCTTGAAATCGAGCAGGTGCGTTTCCAGCAGCACCCGGCCGCTGTCGTCCACCGTCGGGCGCACGCCCAGGCTGGCCACGGCCGGCAAGGGCTGCTCGGCCAGTCCGTGCACCTGCACTACGAAGATGCCCGAAAGCGCCGGACGCTTGTGGCCCACGCGCATGTTCAGCGTCGGGAAACCGATGGTGCGCCCCAGTTTCTTGCCGTGCACGACCCGGCCGCTGATGGCATAGGGATGGCCCAGCAACTGCTGCGACAGGGTGAAATCGCCTTCGGCCAGCGCCGCGCGCACGGCCGAAGAGGAGATGCGCACACCGGCATTGGTCACTGTGGGCAGGGCATGGACCTCGAAGCCATACTGCTTGCCGGCCGCGATCAGGGTATCGAGCGTGCCGGCGCGGCGCGCGCCGAAGCAGAAGTCGTCACCGACCATCAGCCAGCGCACGTGCAGGCCCTGCACCAGGATCTTCTCGATGAAGTCCTGCGGGGAGAGGGCGGCGAAATGGCTGCCGAAATGCTCCACCACCACGCGGTCGATGCCGGAGTTGGAGAGCGCTTCAAGCTTGTCGCGCAGGTTGGCGATACGCGCCGGGGCGCGTTCGGGGGTGCCGGCCAGCTGGGCGAAGAATTCACGCGGATGCGGCTCGAAAGTCATCACCGCCGCGTCCAGCCCCAGGTTGGCGGCGGCCTCGCGCACGCGCGCCAAGAGAGCCTGGTGGCCCAGATGCACGCCGTCGAAATTGCCGATGGTCAGCGCGCACGGGGCGCGCGATTCGGCTGTGGGAAGTCCGCGAAATACCTTCATTGAGCCGCTGGAAAGATGCGCTGTTGCAAAAGCCTTCCATTATAAATGGTTTCGGAGGCTTTCCTTGATTTGGTGGCGGCTTGGCACGGATCAAGCCGCCTGAAGCGGACAGGCAGCGCAGTTTTTCATCTTTCACCAGGGAAATGTTGACAAACTTTCATATGAAAGTTTCTTCCCGGCAGCGTCAGCGGGCCAGCGCCGCTTCGGGCTCCTGGAGCTGGCGTGCCTCGGCCAGCATCCAGATGGTGATTTTCCTGACTTCCAGCTTGCTCTGGGTGATATGGGCGCGCAGCAGGATCTGCGCTTCGGTGGCCTTGCGCTTGGCGATCAGTTGCAGGATCTTGCCGTGTTCCTCGTAGGTGGCTTCGATGCGCTTCTTCTTGAGGAAGTCCAGGCGGCGCACGATGCGGATCTTTTCCGTCACCTCGGTATGCACCCGGGTCATCTCCACATTGCCGGCGGCGGCCACCAGGTTGGTGTGGAAGGCTTCGTCCAGCTCGGCCACCTTGACGGCATCGGTATGGCGCGCTTCGGGTTCGGCCAGCCAGATGGCGTTCAACTGCTCCAGTTCTGCCGTCGGCTCCTGCTGGCTGCAGAGTTTCTCCAGCGCCGCCATCTCCAGCACGATGCGCAGGTCATAGAGATTGTCGAGGCGGTCGAAGTCGATCGGGCAGACCTTCCAGCCACGCCGGAATCCCACTTCCAGATAGCCCTCGCGCTGCAGCCTGAAGAGTGCATCCCGCAAAGGGGTGCGCGAGACGCCCTGGCGCTGGGCCATCTCGGTCTCGGTGAAATTGTCCCCGGGCAGCAGGCGGAAATTGAAGATGTCGTCCTTGATCCGGTGATAGACCTGTTCGGCGAGCGGGTTGGCGACGGTGACGGTCATGGTGCGGGCATTCTGGTTCGAGGGGGCTGCGGACTCATGCCATCAGGCTGACATGGGCGGCGACGATGCGCCAGCCTTCGTCCATGCGCACCCAGGTCTGCATCTGGCGGCCGATACGATCGGACGTATGGTCGGTGAATTCGGTGGAGACCGTAGCATAGTCGCTGCCGAAGGTGGTGACAACGGTGCGATGCAGCTTGCGCGAGGCCGGCACCGGGGTGCAGGTCTTGCGGTACTGGCGGATCGCCTCGCCGCCCAGCAGCACTTCGCCAACGCCGTAGCGCACCGTTTCGGGCGCGTACCAGAACCAGCGGTCCAGGGCCGGGATGTCGTTGATGAGCAGGGCGTATTCGTAATCCGTAAAAGCTTGTTCGACCTCGGCCACCACGTGGGGCAGGTTCACCTGCATCATGGCGTTTCTCCGGTATAGGCGGCCACGGCGCTGTGCAGCTGAGCCAGCGGCGCGCGCCAGCCGACGATGCCGCCCTGGGCGGTCAGCATCTCCAGCGTGGCGCGGTGGAATTCAGGGAAGTAACTGGCGCAGGCATCTTCTACCACCAGGCATTCATAGCCGCGGTCATTGGCCTCGCGCATCGAGGTCTGCACGCACACTTCCGTGGTGACGCCCGCCACCAGCAGATGGGTGATGCCGCGCTCCTGCAATTGTGCGTGCAGGTCGGTGGCGTAGAAGGCACCCTTGCCGGGTTTGTCGATGACGATCTCGCCGTCCAGGGGAGCCAGTTGCGGCAGGATCTGGTTGCCGGGCTCGCCCCGCACCAGGATGCGGCCCATCGGCCCGACGTCGCCGATGCCCAGCGTCGGGTTGCCGCGCAGGCGCTTGGCGCGCGGACAGTCGGAGAGATCCGGCAGGTGCGATTCACGCGTGTGGACCACCAGCATCTGCGCCTGGCGCGCCAGCGCGAGCAGGGCCGCCACGGTCGGCACGATCGCGCCCAAGGGACGTACATCGTTGCCCAGCGCACTGCCGAAGCCGCCTTCTTCCACGAAGTCGCGCTGCATGTCGATCACCACCAGCGCGGTGCTGCGCGGATGGAACTGATAGGGATAGGGGAAGGCGTCGATACGGATCATGCGGCCTCGGCGTGGGTAGATTGTTCGGAGTGGCCCGCCATCCAGCGGCCCAGGGCGGCGCGGTCCGCACCTTGCGTGGCCACGTCCTGCGCCACCTGCACGATGCGGCCCTCGGTCATCACCAGAATGCGGTCGGACAGTTCCAGCAGTTCGTCCAGGTCTTCGCTCACCAGCAGCACGGCCGCGCCGCGTGCGCGCGCTTGCAGCAGGCGGGCGTGGATATCGGCCACCGAGGCGAAGTCCAGTCCGAAGACCGGATTGGCGACGATGAGCACGTTGGCCGCGCCTGCATCGCCCTCTTCGCCGAGCTCACGCGCCAGCACGGCGCGCTGCACGTTGCCGCCGGAAAGCGTGCCGATGGGGCGTTCCGGTGCGGGCGGCTTGACGTTGAAGGCGGCGATCAGGGATTGCGCCTGGCGCTTCATGGCGCTGCGGTTCACGCGCCAGCCGCTGCGTTTGAAGGGCGCGACATCGAAATTGCGCAGGGCCATGTTCTCGGCCACGCTCATGCCTGCGATGCAGGCATTGCGCAACGGTTCTTCCGGCAGGGCGAAGACGCGCAGCCGTCGCATTTCCTCGCGCGTGGCGGCATAGGGGGCATCCTCGATGCGGATCTCGCCCAGCAGGTGGCGGCGCTGGCCCAGCAGGGCTTCCACCAGTTCCTTCTGGCCATTGCCGGAGATGCCGGCCAGGCCCACGATTTCACCGCGCTTCACTTGCAGCGAGAGGGCTCGCACGGCAGCCACGCCGCGATCGTTGTTGACGGTCAGTTCCGTCACTTCGAGCCCGAAGCGGGCGTCTGCTGGCACTGCGGGACGCTCCACCTGCGTCTTCTCGGCGCGGGCGTGGCCCATCATCCAGTGCGCCAGGGCATCCGGCGTCGTCTCGGAAACCCGGGCACTGCCGACCAGGCGGCCCTTGCGCAGCACCGTCACATCGTCGGCATAGGCAGTTACCTCGTGGAACTTGTGGGTGATCATCAGCACCGTCAGTTCCTGCTGGCGCGTGAGGGCATGCATGAGTCCCAGCACTTCGTCGGCTTCCTGCGGTGTCAGTACCGAGGTCGGTTCATCGAGGATCAGGAAACGGCGGCGCAGATAGAGTTGTTTGAGGATTTCCAGTTTCTGCTTTTCGCCGGCGGAGAGACTGCTCACCGCGCGCTCCAGCCCGAGTTTGAAGGGCATGCGCGCCATGAATTCTTCCAGCACGGTGCGCTCGCTACGCCAGCGAATGCGCCAGGGCAGGTCGCCGCGCGCCAGCAGCAGGTTCTCGGCCACGGTCAGGCTGGGGGCCAGCGTGAAGTGCTGGTAGACCATGCCGATGCCGAGCTGGTTGGGTACGCGCGCACTGCGGATCTCCACCTCGCGGCGGTCGGCCACGATGCTGCCCTGGTCCAGCGGGCTGTAGCCGACCAGGCCCTTGACCAGCGTGCTCTTGCCCGCACCGTTCTCGCCCAGCAGCGCGTGGATGGTGCCGGCGCGGATCTTCAGCGAGACCTCATCGAGCGCGCGAAAGCTGCCGAAGGATTTGCCGGCATTGATGATCTCCAGCTCCAGGGCGTGCATGTCAGGCCCCGATCACATCGATCAGTGCGGCCGCATCGGAGACCGCGCCGAACACGCCACCCTGCATCTTGATCATCGACAGCGCCGCCAGGTGGTTGTTGTAGTCGGTCGCGCCACAGCAGTCCGCGAGCATCACGCATTCGAAGCCACGGTCATTGGCTTCGCGCATGGTGGTATGCACGCAGACATCGGTAGTGATACCGGTGAGCACGATGTTGCGGATGCCGCGCGTGTGCAGGATCATTTCCAGGTCGGTGGCGCAGAAGGAGCCCTTGCCCGGTTTGTCGATGATGATCTCACCGGCCATGGGGGCCAGTTCGGGAATGATTTCCCAGCCCGGCTCGCCGCGCACCAGGATGCGGCCACAGGGGCCGGCGTCACCGATGCCCACGCCGTTGGTGCCGATCTGGCGCGAGCGCCAGCGCTTGTTGGCCGGCAGGTCCGACAGATCGGGACGATGGCCTTCGCGGGTATGGATGATGGTATAGCCGCCGGCGCGCATGGCGGCCAGCACTTTCTTGATCGGTTCGATGGGCGCACGCGTGAGCGAGAGGTCATAGCCCATCTTGTCGACGTAGCCGCCGATGCCGCAGAAGTCGGTCTGCATGTCGATGACGATGAGCGCGGTATTGGCCGGGGTCAGGGCACCGTCATAGGGCCAGGGATAGGGTTCGGCCTGGATGTAGCGTTCGGACATGGTTTCTCCTTGGGGCAAGTGGATTTATCGGGTCAGGCTCAGTTCGCCCGGTGCACTCGAGAGCGTGCGGTCAGGCCGGCAGGTGAGGATCATGATCAAGAGCGTGAGCGCATACGGTGCCGCGTTGAAGAGGTAATAGCCAGAGGTCACGCCCACCGCCTGCAAGGCCGGCCCCAGCGCTCCGGCGGCACCGAACAGCAGCGCGGCCAGCAGGCAGCGCCACGGCTGCCAGCGCGCGAAGATCACCAGCGCCACGGCCATCAGTCCCTGGCCGCTGGAGAGTCCCTCATTCCAGCTGCCGGGGTAATAGAGCGACAGGTAGGCGCCGCCGATGGCAGCCAGGAAACCGCCTGCGGCCGTGGCCGCAATGCGCGTGCCGGTGAGTCGGTAACCGAGCGCACGTGCGGTCTCGGCGTGGTCGCCCACCAGCCGCAAGGCCAGCCCCCAGCGCGTGGCCGACAGGCCCCACTGCAGCACCAGTGCGAGCGCCACGCCGATGAAGAACAGCGCATTGATCTGCAGTGCATGGTGCAGGCGGTCATTGCTGCTCCATGCACCCAGATCGATGGAGGGCAGCATCGGTGCCTGCGGCTGGATGAAAGGCTTGCCGAGGAAGAAGGCCAGGCCCGTGCCCAGCAGCATGAGCGCGATGCCGAAGGCGATGTCGTTGACGCGCGGCAGCGAGCACACCACGCCATGCAGTACCCCCAGCAAGAGTCCGGCGCAGCCCGCCGCCAGCACGCCCAGCCAGGCCGAGCCGCTGTAGAAGGAGGCCGCGTAGCCGGTCATGGCACCGCAGACCAGGATGCCTTCCAGGCCCAGGTTCACGCGTCCGCCTTTTTCGGTCAGGCATTCGCCCAGGCTGACGAAGAGAAACGGCGTCCCCACCCGGATGGCGCCCGCGAAGAGGGCCAGCAGCAGGGTGGTGAGATCGATGTCATGCATGGCCGGCCTCCTTGGCGGGGATGACTTGCGCCTGTTGCTGCCAGCGCAGCTTGAGCGCGGACAGACGCCCGGTAATGGCTTCCCAGGCCAGCAGGTTGCAGAACAGCAGGCCCTGCAGGACCAGCGTGGTGGCATCCGGCAGGTCCAGTCGCCGCTGCAGCAGGCTGCCGCTGGCTTCCACGCCGCCGATGACCAGCGCGCAGACGATGATGGCCAGCGGATTCTGGCGCGCCGCAAAGGCCACCAGGATGCCGGAGAAACCGTAACCGGCCAGCAGCGCACTGGTGGCGCTGCCCTGCACGGCACTGACTTCGAACATGCCCGCCAGTCCCGCTGCCGCACCGCCGAGGGCGCAGGCCGTCAGGATGAGACGATTGACCGGCAAGCCCACCAGCCGCGCCGTACGGACATTGCCGCCGACCACGCCCATGGCGAATCCGGAGACGCTATGGCGCAGGAACACCCAGGCCGCCACGCAGGCCAGTGCACCCCAGGCCAGGCCCCAATGCACTTCCAGTCCCGGCAGCGAACCGACCAGATAAGGATCGGGCAGGGGCAGGGTAGAGGGTTTGTTGAGACTGGCCGGATCGCGCAGCGGCCCTTCCACCAGATGCTTGAAGACCGCTACGGCGAGATAGGACAACAGCAGGCTGGAGATGGTCTCATTGACCCCGCGCCACTGGCGCAGACCGCCGCACAGCGCGATCCACAGCCCGCCGGCCAGCATCGCCGCCAGCGCCATGACGGCCAGCATCACCAGCGAAGGCAGTGCCGGCAGCAGTTGCGGCATCACCGCCGCCGCCAGTCCGCCCAACGCCAGCGCACCTTCCCCGCCGATGACGATGAGGCCCACGCGCGCCGGCAAGGCCACGCACAGCGCCGTCAACAGCAGGGGCGCGGCACGCTGCAGGGTGTTCTGCCAGGCAAACAGGGTGCCGAAGGCGCCCTGGAAGATCAGCAGGCAAGCCTCGCCCGCCGGCTTGCCCTGCACCAGCAGGAACAGCACGAACAGCAGCAGCGTTCCGGCCAGCGCGCACAGCGTGGGCAGGGCCGGCGCGCTGCCGTTGAGCAGCGCCGAGCGCAAGCGGTGCCAGGGCGAGGTGGCGGCTGCCGCCACCCCGGGAGCGGGGAGGGATGTCATGAGACCGTCCTGCATCAAGGATCAGCAATCAGACCTGGCCGACCACGCCGGCCACCAGGTAATTCATCTTCTCCAGCGCCACGTCGGTCTGGACTTGGGTGGTGCCGGCCGGGATCACGGTATTGCCCTTGTTGTCCTTGATCGGTCCCTTGAAGATCTGGAACTTGCCGGCCAGCATCTGCGCCTTGATCTCGTCGGCCTTCTTCTTGGCCGGTGCGCTCACGGCTGCGCCATAGGGCGACATCTTGACGAAGTCGTCCTTCAGGCCACCGCGCAGGAAGTTGATCATCGGCTTGCCTTCCAGCGTGGCCTTGACGATCTCGGTATAGGGTGTGGCCCAGTTCCACTCGGCACCGGTCAGGTAGCCCTTGGGCGCCAGCGAGGCCTGGCTGGCGTGGTAGCCGGTGGTCATGATGCCGCGCTTCTCGGCCGTCTCCACGATCACCTTGGGGCCATCGACGTGACAGGTGATGACGTCGCAACCCTGGTCGATGAGGCTGTTGGCGGCTTCGGCTTCCTTGACCGGCAGCGACCAGTCACCGGTGAAGATGACGTGGCAGGTGATGGACGGATCGACCGACTGCGCGCCCAGGGTGAAGGCGTTGATGTTGCGCAGTACTTGCGGAATCGGCTTGGCGGCAATGAAGGCCAGCTTCTTGCTCTTGCTCATGTGGCCGGCCACCACGCCCGAGAGGTATTCGCACTCTTCGATGTAGCCGAAGAAGCTGCCCACATTCATGGGATGCTTGCCGGCAGTCCACAGGCCGCCACAGTGGGCGATGCGCACCTTGGGATATTTTTCTGCAATCTTGAGGACGTGCGGATCGAAGTAGCCGAAGGAAGTCGGGAAGAGCAGGGTCGCGCCATCCTGCTGGATCATGGCTTCCATGGTCTTTTGCACGGCCACGGTCTCGGGCACTTTTTCTTCCTCGATCACCTTCACGCCGGGCATCTTCTTGATGATGGCGGCCGCCTGCGCATGCGACTGGTTGTAGCCGAAGTCGTCGCGCGCGCCGACGTAGATGAAGCCAACGGTCAGCGGGCCTGCGGCCAGCAGTTCCAGCGGGAAGGCAGCGCCCAGTGCGGCAGCTCCGGACAGTTTCAGAAAATCGCGGCGGTTTTGCATGTTATTGCTCCAGTGTGATCGTGGATGGTTGTGGTGGGGCAAGGCGAGACAAATTCGGTACTTCTTTCCGGGCAGGATTCCGTACTTGAGCCTGTACAGAATCCTGTACGGCAATCAGGACAGAGTCAGCGAACCCGGTGCCTGCATGCGCGCCGGCTTGCGCACTTCGCGCTGGAAGATTTCCATGGACAGTTTCTTGGCCGCGATGAAGCCGGGCTGCGACAGCGTCTCTACCGTGCGGGGCCGTGGATCCTGGTAATGCAAGATGTCTGCCACCGCCGTCGGGCGCTTGGTCAGCAGCAGGATCTGGTCGGCCAGGTAGACCGCTTCTTCCAGGTCGTGCGACACCAGCACCATGGTGGTGCCGGTCTGCAAAAAGACCTGCTGCAGCTTCTCCCGGATGAAGAGCGTCATCTCGAAATCCAGCGCCGAGAAGGGCTCATCGAGGAACAGCACCTCCGGCCCCGGTGCCAGGGCACGCATGATGGAGGCGGTCTGCTGCTGGCCGCCCGAGAGTTCATAGGGATAGCGCATCAGGTCGAACTTGACGTCGAAGGACGCCACCAGTTCATCGACGCGGCGCTTGATCTCGGCCTTGGACTTGCCTTCCAGCTTCAAGGGATAGGCAATGTTGTCGATGGTGCGCAGCCACGGGAACATGGCATCGCGGTAGTTCTGGAACACGTAGCCGATCTTGGTCTGCGCCAGCGATTTGCCATCGAACAGGATCTCTCCGGCATCGATGGGAATGAGCCCGGCGATCATGTTGATGAGCGTGGACTTGCCGCAGCCATTGGGCCCGAAGACGGAGACGATCTGGTGCTTGGGGATGTCCAGGTCGAAGTTTTCATACAGGGGCCAGCCGGCGAAATACTTGGTCAGGCCGCGAATGGTGATGTGGGTGCCTGGCGGCCCGGGAACGAAGGGCGTTTCCGGGGGCAGGTCTACTTTGGGGCTGATCACGACGCTCATCTTCCGCTCCAGTGCACGATGCGTTTTTCAATGACGATGAAGACCACGTTGAGGGCATAGCCCAGCGCGCCTGCCGAGAGGATGGCGGCATACATCTCGCGCACGTTCAGGACCTGCTGGGTATCGATGATGCGGTGGCCCAGGCCGTTTTCGGAGCCGATGAACATCTCCGCCACGATCACGATCACCAGTGCCATCGAGACCGCGCTGCGCAGGCCGACGAAGCTGGCTTGCAGGCTTTCCCAGATCAGCACGTCGCAGAAGATGCGCCAGCGCGATGCACCCATCACCTTGGCCGCCATCACCCGCTGCTTGCGCGCATTGAGCACGCCATAAGCGCTGTTGAAGAGCACGATAAGGAAAGCCCCGAAAGCCGCGATGGCCACCTTGTTGATGTCGGAGACGCCGAAGATCAGCAGGAACAGCGGGATCAACGCGGAGGACGGCGTGGAGCGGAAAAAGTCGATCAGGAATTCCACGCTGCGATAGGCGCGCTCGTTGCTCCCCAGGAGCACACCGATGGGCAGGCCCAGCACGGCGGCAATGACGAAGGCTTCCAGCGTGCGGATCACGGTCACCGTGAAATCGAGCAGCAGCGGTCCCCCGGCCAGCCCCTTGAACATGGCCATGAGCGTGGCTTCGGGCGGCGGCAGCAGGATGGCCTTGATCCAGCCGGCCCGGACCACCAGGTCCCAGATCACGAACAGCGCGATGGGGCCGACGATGGGCAGCAGGCGGCCCAGGGCCGGGGCCTTGCGCGGCGCTTTGGGCGCTGGCGCAGCGGTGGACGCCGGGGCGGCGGGCTTGGGCGCCACGGTCACGGCAGGAGCGATGGTCTCGTTCATGATGGCCTCAGCCCTTGTAGATCAGGTTGTCGACCACGATGCGTTGCGAGAACACGCCCTTCTCGACGAACAGGTCGTAGAACTTCTGGAAGTAGGCCAGGTCGCTGGGCTTGAACTCGTTGTAGAGCATGTAGGCCGCCAGCGGCACTTCATTGGTGAGCGAACCTTCGATGGCGGTATAGCCCTTCAGGTAGGTGCGGGCCTGGTCCGGATTGCTGCGCACCAGCTCGATGCCGCGCGCATAGGCTGCGATGTACTTGCGCGCCAGTTCCGGATTCTTCTTGATGAATTCGGTGGTCAGCGCGGCAGCGCCACCGTGCCAGGGGGCCATCGGATCGCCCAGGATGTACTTGGCGATTACGCCCGCTTCCAGCACGCGGGTGGTGTTGTTCATGCGGCCCACGGTGCCGGTCGGTTCCAGCGTGTAAGCGGCATCGACCTGGCCGGCTGCCAGCGAAGCGACGTGCTGGCCGATGGGCAGTTCGACTACGGTCGCGCCAGTGGCACCGGCGCGTTCGAGTACCGTCTTGGCCAGGGTCACGTTCTGGATGCCAGGGCCGGAGGCGACCTTCTTGCCCTTGAGGTCGGCGATCGATTTGACTGGGCTGTCCTTGGGCACCAGGAATTCATCGAGTACGTATTTGGCATTGCTGGGATTGGTGGCGAAGATCTTGAACAGGCCCGGCTGGGCGATCTCGCCGATGGCCAGGTTGCCGGCCCCGGTGCCATTGGCCGAGCCATCGGCGCGGCCTGCCAGCATGGCTTCCATCACCTGCTGCGCGCCGGCGAATTTGAGGGCTTGCACTTCCAGTCCGGCCTGCTTGAAATAACCCGCTTCCACGGCGGCATAGAAGGGCAGGCCGGCGGCCACCGGCCAGTAGCCGATGCGGATGGGCACCGTCTGCGCGCGGAGAATGGCCGGGGCACCCGCGATGGCGGCGGTGGCGGCGACGGCACCTGCCTTGGCGATGAAGCTGCGGCGGTTGGCATTGTGGACAGCGGTTGGGTTGTTCTTTTTCATGAGCAGCTCCGTGGTGAGGGTGTCAGTTCAGCGAATGGAGGTAATTGACCCAGCCGCCGTGGTGGGTGATGTCGGTCGCGCCGGCAATGCCGGCCGGCTCGCAGATGAAGCCCTTGACGCTGCTGCCGTCGGCCAGCTCCACCGTGCCGATGCCCAGCGGGGCCGGGATGGCGGCGACGAAGCCGCCGAACTGGCGCAACGGCATTTCCCACACTTCCACTGCGATGGCGGCGCCGTCGCCTTCGGTGCGGGCCAGGCCAGGCTTGGGCGGCGTGGTACCTGCCAGGGCGTAGAGACGGTAATGGGCAGCAGTGCGGGTGACGGCCACGCGGCGCGCACCGGCTTCCAGCAATTGCCAGTTCAGGGGCTGGCCGGCCAGGTGCGCGCCGACCACGCAGACCTTGATGGTGCTTTCATTGAAGGGCAGCGGGGTGGCCGCAATCGCATCGGCTTGCCCCGCGCCGCCCAGTTGCTGCTGCAGGCGCGCACCGGCTTCGGCCAGCAGATGGTCGGCACCGGCCGGGCCGATCAGGGTAACGCCGGCGGGCAGGCCATCGCGCCGCCATACGGCGGGGATGGCCAGGGCCGACATGTCCATCAGGTTGACGAAGTTGGTGTAATGGCCCAGCTGCGCATTGCGCACCACCGGATCGGCCTCGACTTCGGCGATGGTGGGGAAGGTGGTGGTGGTCGGCACCAGCATCAGGTCGCTGCCTTCGAGCAGGTTTTCGGCCTGGCGGCGCAGGTCGGCCAGGCGGTACTGGGCGTTGAAGCTGTCCACGGCATCGTAGTCGTCGGCCTGGGCGGTGATCTGGCGCACCACGGGGTGGATGGCTTCCGGGTTCTCCAGGAAGAAGTCGCCCAGCGCTGCGCGACGCTCGGCCACCCACGGGCCCTGATAGAGCAGCTGCGCGGCGGCGCTGAAGGGGGCGAAGGGGATCTTCGCCAGGCTCACGCCGGGGAGGGCGGCGATTTGCGCCAGACTGCGTTCCCAGGCTTCTTGCGCGACGCTGTCGCCAAAGAATTCACATTGCTCGGGAATGGCAATGCGATAACCCCGGCGCTTCACGCCCAGCATGGTGGGGCGGCGCGAATAGCCATCCTCGGCATCGAAACCGGAAGCGCTGTGCAGCACGCGCCAGGCATCGGCCACGTCGTGGGCGAAGATGGAGATGCAATCCAGGGTGCGGCAGGCCGGGACCAGGCCGCGCGCGCTGATGAGGCCCTTGGTCGGTTTCAGGCCGACCAGGTGATTGAAGGCGGCCGGCACGCGACCAGAACCTGCCGTATCGGTCCCCAGCGAAAACATGACCTGGCCCAGCGCCACGGCCACTGCCGAACCCGAGCTGGAGCCACCGGAAACATATTCCGGCTTGATGGCGTTGCGTACCGCGCCGTAGGGGGAGCGCACGCCGACCAGGCCGGTGGCGAACTGGTCCAGGTTGGTCTTGCCCACCAGCAGCGCGCCAGCGGCCTGCAGGCGCTGCACCACGGTGGCGCTCTCGCTGGCCAGGCGGCCGAATTCGGGACAAGCCCCGGTGGTGGACATCTCGGCCACGTCGATGTTGTCCTTCACGGCGAAGGGGATGCCGAACAGCGGCATGCTCTCCAGCACCGCTTCGCCCTTGATCTGCAGCATCAGGTCCAGCGCGGCGGCCTGTTGTTTCAGTTGTTTGGACGGCACACGGCTGATCCAGACTTCATCGCGTCCGGCGCTCTCGATGCGGGCCAGCAGTTCGGCCACCACCTTGCCCGGTGTGCTGCGGCCTTCTCGATAGGCCGCCAGGGTGGCGGCGATGGTGGTCGGGGCGGCCTCGGGGGCGGCTTGCTGCAGGGCGTGGGTGGCGGTCATATTGGATATTCAAACTTGAATACAAGATTGAATATCTTTAAGCAGGAGGCGTGCCAGCTGGTCCGTCACGCGGCTGAAAAATGGGAAAAGGCTTCACTACGCGGGTTTGCGAGGTAAAGTGCTGGAAGACAAGTTGAAAGAGGGCAAATGAAGAGTTTTGTCAGCGAGACAAAATGGGGAGGCGTGCGCCGAACTTGGACGTCCGTAGTGGCGGCCTGCACGGGAATCAGGCAAGTTAATGGTCGATGCCAAGTATGTTCACCGTGGCAACACGTCTCAGACCCCGGCGGCGGCGCACGTTTTGTCAAACGAGGAGCCTCCGGATACTCAGGCAGATTCGATCACACGCATTTCAATGTGCAGGCCGGCGGCCGTGGCCATGTTCACCAGCGCATCGAGTCCGAACAGGTTGATCTTGCCTCGCATCAGGTCGGAGACACGCGGCTGAGTCACCCCGAAGAGTTTGGCGGCTTGGGCCTGGCTCATTTCCGTGCGGGTGAGGTGGTTCTTGAGTGCCGTCATGAGGACGGAACGCAGCTTCATGTTTTCAGCTTCTTCCGGAGTGTCCTCGATGGCATCCCAGATACTGGAAAATCGTTGCTTGCTCATTGCCCTAACTCCTTCAACAAATCGCGGTAACGCTTTGCGGCCAAGCTGCCTGGAAATCAGCGGTATGAAGCTTTCTTCAAAGCTCCCCCCACACCGCGTTCAAGGCGGCCAGTGCCGCCAGCCCGGCGGTCTCGGTGCGCAGTACCCGGCTGCCCATGGACAGCATCAGCGCGCCCTGGGCGCAGGCCAGGTCTTCTTCTTCCTCGCTGAAGCCGCCTTCAGGGCCGACCATGACGGTCACGGCCTGCGGCGGATGGTGGCGCGCCCAGCCTGACAGCGGCTCGGTCCCGCGCGGGGAAAGCAGGATGCGGCGATACAGGTCGCTCTGGGCGATCCAGCGCTTGAAGTCGGTGACTTCACCCAGGTGCGGCAGGCGATTGCGGCCGCATTGCTCGGCAGCAGCATGGATGATGCCTTGCCAGTGCGCCTGCTTCTTCTCGGCCCGGTCACCCGAGAGCCGCACCACGCAGCGCTGCGCGGCCAGCGGCTGGAGGGCGGTGGCGCCCAGTTCCACGGCTTTCTCGACGATCCAGTCCATCTTCGAACCTTCAGGCAGGGCTTGGGCCAGGGTCAGCGCATAGGGCAGTTCGGCCTCGCGGGGTGAAAAAGTCTTCACTTCGGCGTGGGCCCGCTTCTTTTCGAGGGCGCTCAGGCTGGCGGTGTATTCGCCGCCTTCGCCATTGAACAGGGTCACGGTATCGCCCGGTTGCAGGCGCAGCACCTGGATGTGATGGGCAATCTGCTCGGGCAGGACCAGGGCGGAGCCGATGCCGAGGGGGTGCGGGAAGTAAAAGCGGGGCATGGGGCAGGGTCCTGGAGGAAGAAGATCAAAAAGACATGAAAAATGTTGTCAGTCCGGTCAGGGGCTGGTCCCGAATTTTAATCCCCCCGGCGCACTCTGGTAAAATACGGGCCCGCGCCGTTACCCGGGCTTCCGGGCCGGCGCATTGGCTTGAACATCCGATTTGTGCGCCTGCGGCGCCCCCCAGCACAGCAAACTCTGACCTCGACATGATTTCCACTCTCCCCACCGACAAGATGGCCAACGCGATCCGCGCGCTGGCGATGGACGCAGTACAAAAAGCCAATTCCGGACACCCGGGCATGCCGATGGGGATGGCCGAGATCGCAGTGGCCCTGTGGGCCAAGCACTATCGCCACAATCCGTCCAACCCGCACTGGGCCAACCGCGACCGCTTCGTGCTCTCCAACGGCCATGGCTCGATGCTGCAGTACGCACTGCTGCACCTGACCGGCTACGACCTGTCGATGGACGACATCAAGTCCTTCCGCCAACTGCATTCCAAGACCGCCGGCCACCCGGAAGTGCACATCACCCCGGGCGTGGAAACCACCACCGGTCCGCTGGGCCAGGGCATCACCAATGCGGTGGGCATGGCGCTGGCTGAAAAGCTGCTGGCCGCCGAATTCAACAAGCCCGGCCTGGCCGTGGTCGATCATTACACCTACGCCTTCGTCGGCGACGGTTGCCTGATGGAAGGCATCTCGCATGAAGCCTGCTCGCTGGCGGGTGTGCTGAACCTGTCCAAGCTGATCGTGCTGTATGACGACAACGGCATCTCGATTGACGGCCACGTCGAAGGCTGGTTCAAGGACGACACCCCGAAGCGCTTCGAAGCCTACGGCTGGAACGTCATCCCGGCCGTGGACGGCCACAACGTCGAGGCCGTCAGCGCCGCTATCCACCAGGCCAAGCTGGCCGACAAGCCGACCCTGATCTGCTGCCGTACCGTCATCGGCAAGGGTTCGCCCAACCTGGCCGGTACCGACAAGGTCCACGGCGCCGCCCTGGGCGACAAGGAAATTGCCGCCGTGCGCGAAGCGCTGGGCTGGACTTCCGCTCCGTTCGAAATCCCGGCTGATGTTTATTCCGCCTGGGATGCCAAGGCCACCGGTGCCGACTTCGAAGCGAACTGGAAGCAGACCTTCGACAGCTACGCCGCCCAATACCCGACCGAAGCCGCTGAACTGCTGCGTCGCCTCAAGGGCGAGCTGCCGGCCGCGTTCGAATCGACCGTGACCGCCTACATCAATTCCACGCTGGAAAAGAAGGAAACCATCGCCACCCGCAAGGCCAGCCAGAACGCCATCCAGGCTTACGCGCAGGCGCTGCCGGAATTCCTGGGCGGCTCGGCCGACCTGACCGGCTCGAACCTGACCAACTGGAAGGAATCGGTGGCCGTACGCGCCGACCAGCGCGGCAACCACATCAACTACGGTGTGCGTGAATTCGGCATGAGCGCCATCATGAACGGCATCGCCCTGCATGGCGGCTACCTGCCCTTCGGCGCGACCTTCCTGACCTTCTCCGACTACAGCCGCAATGCCCTGCGCATGGCGGCCCTGATGAAGACCCGCGCGTTGTTCGTGTTCACCCACGACTCCATCGGCCTGGGCGAAGACGGCCCGACCCACCAGTCGGTGGAACACGTCTCCAGCCTGCGCCTGATCCCCAACCTGGACAACTGGCGTCCGTGCGACACCACTGAAACCGCCGTGGCCTGGGCTGAAGCGATCAAGCGTCACGATGGTCCGAGCACCCTGATCTTCTCGCGCCAGAACCTGCCCTTCCAGGAGCGCACCGACGCCCAGGTCAAGGACATCGCCCGTGGCGGCTACGTGCTGCGCGATGCGGCCGATGCCAAGGTGATCCTGATGGCCACCGGTTCCGAAATCGAACTGGCCACCAAGGCCGCTGACGCCCTGACCGCTGAAGGCATCGCCGTGCGCGTGGTGTCGATGCCGTCGACCGACGTGTTCGACCGCCAGGATGCGGCCTACAAGGCCTCCGTGCTGACCCGCGGCGTGCCGCGCGTGGCCATCGAAGCCGGCGTGACCGCCTTCTGGCACAAGTACGTGGGCCTGGAAGGCGCCGTGGTCGGGATCGATACCTTCGGCGAATCGGCCCCGGCCGGCGTGCTGTTCAAGCACTTCGGCTTCACCGTCGAGAACGTGGTGGCCAAGGCCAAGGCAGTGCTGGCTTGAGCAGTCTGGTGCCCATGACTGAAGAAGTCCTGTTCCGCCGCGCCAGGAAGGGCGATGCGGCGTCGATCGCCGGCGTGCGCATCGACGCCTGGCGCGCCGCCTATCGCGGCCTGGTGCCTGACAGCTACCTGGATCACTTGAAGCCCGAGGAAAGCGTCAAGCTGTGGGAGCAGGTGCTGGAAGCGTCCTCGGACGCCGCCTGCACCTTCGTGGCCGAAAGCGGGGGCGAGATCATCGGCTTCGCTTCCGGCATGACCCTGGCCGAATCGCGCTTCGGCTGCGATGCCGAGCTGACCGCCATCTGCGTGCTGCCCGATGAGCAGCGCAAGGGATTGGGCAAGCGGCTGCTGGCCAATGTCGCGGCCACCCTCATCGGTGCCGGGGCAACGGGCCTGATGGCCTGGGTGCTCAGCAAGAACGAAGGCGCCGGGGAATTTTTCGAGTCGCTCGGGGCCGAAAGGCTTTATGAACAAACGTTCACCTGGGATGATGGCAGTGAACTCGACGAGATCGGTTTCGTCTGGCGCAAGCTCCACTCCTGAGCGGGTGAGGGCGGCAAGAGATTGACCGGCAGGATCAGCAGGGCAAAGAGGGACGGCAAGAACAACTGAACAAAAAGGCCGGAAAAGAAGGATCCATGTCTGATCGGCGGCTCCGAACAGGGGCAAGCTGATGGTCTGGTCGCTTTCCCGACTACCGGTTTGCATTGATTTTTACTACTTGAGGAGAAGAGCATGGCAATTCGCGTAGCAATCAACGGTTATGGCCGCATCGGCCGCAATATCCTGCGCGCTCACTACGAAGGCGGCAAGAAGCACGACATCGAGATCGTCGCCATCAACGACCTGGGCGATCCGAAGACCAATGCCCACCTGACCCAGTACGACACCGCCCACGGCAAGTTCCCGGGCACCGTGACCGTGGATGGCGATTCCATCGTCGTCAACGGCGACCGCATCAAGGTGCTGGCCCAGCGCAACCCGGCCGAGCTGCCCTGGGGCGAGCTGGGTGTGGACGTGGTGCTGGAATGCACCGGCTTCTTCACCACCAAGGAAAAGGCCAGCGCCCACATCAAGGGCGGTGCCAAGAAGGTGATCATCTCCGCGCCGGGCGGCAAGGACGTCGATGCGACCGTCGTCTTCGGCGTGAACCACGGCGTGCTCAAGGCCTCCGACACCGTCATCTCCAACGCCTCTTGCACCACCAACTGCCTGGCCCCGCTGGTGCAGCCGCTGCATGACAAGATCGGCCTGGAAAACGGCCTGATGACCACCGTCCACGCCTACACCAATGACCAGGTGCTGACCGACGTGTATCACGAAGACCTGCGCCGCGCCCGTTCGGCCACCCAGTCCATGATCCCGACCAAGACCGGCGCTGCCGCCGCCGTCGGCCTGGTGCTGCCGGAACTGAACGGCAAGCTGGACGGCTACGCCATCCGCGTGCCGACGATCAACGTGTCCATCGTCGACCTGTCCTTCGTGGCTTCGCGCGACACCACCGTGGATGAAGTCAATGCCATCCTGAAGGCCGCTTCCGAAAACGGTCCCCTGAAGGGCATCCTGACCTACAACACCGACCCGCTGGTCTCGGTGGACTTCAACCACAACCCGGCATCGTCCAACTTCGACGCTACCCTGACCAAGGTCTCCGGCCGCCTGGTGAAGGTGTCTTCCTGGTACGACAACGAGTGGGGCTTCTCCAACCGCATGCTGGACACCACCGTCGCCCTGGCCAACGCCAAGTAAGACGCGTGTTCTGCCGCACCGGCCGGGGTTCCCTGGCCGGGAGCGTCAATTTCAGGGCTGTTTCGGCTTCTTTTCCTCGTATGCAAGCTTGCTTGCCAAGGTGAAAATAGACGAATCAGCCTGCAAAAGGATCAGAAGGCTGTTGCAGGCACCGCTTGCAATGGCCTTTTGTCCGTTTGCGCATTGCCTGTCCACAACAAGAGCAACCGACCCAATGAGGGAACGCATGTCAGCAAGCTCATCCCAGGCCCGCCGCCTGTTGGCCAACCTGGCCCTGATTTCCGCCGTCAGTTTCTCGCTGTCCGCGTGCGACTACATCAGCAGCTTTTCCAAGCCCAAGCAGACCCCGGAAGAAGCCAAGGCCGAAGGCATCGCCCTGGGCGCCGGCTGCCGCCAGGCCGGCCAGAGCCTGGAAGACTGCTATCAGCGCAATCCCGACGCCCTGAAGGCCGGCATCTTCACCGGCTGGAAGGACATGCACGAATACATGGCCGCCAAGGGCATCCAGACCGTGACTCCGCCCGCGCCTGCAGCAGATGCCGCCAAGGACGATGCCAAGTCCAAGGATGGCAAGGACGGCAAGGACAAGGACGCCAAGGACAGTGACCGCAGCCGCGCCCGTGAGCGCGACGCCAATCGCGACAACGCCCGTTCGCGCGACCGCGAAAGCTCCTCGTCCTCGCGCGACAGTGGCAGCGACCGCCGTGCCAGCCGCGAAGAGAAAACGCCGCCCAAATATTGATCTCGCATGAACACTGGCCCGGGACAGTTGCAGTCCTGCTTGCCAGCCGGTAACATCTGATGCCCCGCAGGCGCTTGCCGGCGGGGCATTTTTCCATCAGCCGGCAGGGGGAACCGCCGGCGACCCAGATGCCAGCCGCCTCTGCCCGCGCATCCGGCCAGAACAACAAGCACAACGACATGAACTCACATTCACAGCCCTTGCCTCCGGCCATGCCGGAGCACGTCCCGGAGACCGCCTTCGGCCTCTGGTTCCTGCGTACGCCGACCTGGACCCTGCACGTGCTGGAACGCGCCCTGCAGGACCTGGAACGCCTCATTCCCGAGCGGCGCAGCAGCTATGCAGTAGTCGCCGATGTTGGCTGCGGCTGGGGGCGCTCGCTCAAGAAGCTGCACCAGCGCTTTGCCCCGCAGCGCCTGATCGGCATGGACATCGATCCGAACATGATCGCCGCCGCACGCGCCGAGACCGAGGCCGAGGGCCTGCGCGCCGAGTTCATCCAGTGCTCCAGCTCGCGCATGCGGCTGGAAGACAATAGCGTGGACCTGCTGTTCTGCCACCAGACCTTCCATCACCTGATCGATCAGGAAGAGGCCATCCGCGAGTTCTACCGCGTCCTCAAGCCGGGCGGCATCCTGCTCTTTGCCGAGTCGACCAGGCGCTACATCCATTCGTGGATCATCCGCTTGTTGTTCCGCCATCCGATGGAGGTCCAGAAGACCGCCGGCGAGTACCTGGCCCTGGTGCGCAGCGCCGGCTTCGAGGTCGCGCCGGAGTCGATTTCCTATCCCTACCTGTGGTGGAGCCGGGAAGACCTGGGGATACTGGAACGCGTCTTCGGCATCAAGCCCAAGGCAGAGCGGGAAGAAACGCTGATCAACCTGGTGGCCGTCAAGCCCATGAATTAAAGGGTTTCACGCACGATCCAGTGCAGATGAAGGGAAATGAAAAAACGAGAGGCAACTCTCGTTTTTTTCTTCATCCCGCCGGAAAGCAGATCAGCCGAAGACCTGCTGCCACAGCCGGATCACGCAAGCCCGTTCATGTTCCACCCGGATCGCATCGATGTGGGCGCGTTCCGAACCCTGCAGGCGGATCTGGTGCTGCAGCTTGCGGAACAGGCGGTAGGCATTGGCCGCTTCCGCCGCCAGCAGCGCATCAATCAGCCCGAGCTGGCCGGCCAGCTTGAGCAGGGCGATGTTGCCGATGTCGCCGGTCAGCTGCGGATGGTCGCAGGCATGGCGCAGCACCAGGTATTGCACCATGAACTCGATGTCGATCATGCCGCCTTCATCGTGCTTCAGATCGAACATCATGCTGCGATTGGGATGGGCATCGCGCATGCGGCGGCGCATCGACAGCACTTCCTCTTCCAGTTTGTTCACATCGCGCGGCTGGCGCAGTACACGCTCACGCAGCGCCTCGAAACGCTCGCCGATGGCGGCATCGCCCGCACAGAAGCGCGCCCGCGTCAGGGCCTGATGCTCCCAGATCCACGCCGCATTGAGCTGGTACTTCTCGAAGGAGGAGACCGGCGACACCAGCAATCCGCTGGCGCCATCCGGACGCAGGGCGATGTCGATGTCGAACAGGGTGCCGGCCGGGGTGTGGCTGGTCATCCAGGTGATGAAGCGCTGCGCCAGCTTGGCGTACAGGCCCGGGGCCTCCTGGTCCTCGTCGTCGTAGAGGAAGACCACGTCCAGGTCCGAGGCATAGCCCAGCTCCTTGCCGCCCAGCTTGCCGTAGGCGATCACGGCAAAGCGCGGTACATCGACATGGCGCTGGGCGATGGTCTGCCAGATCGCTTCGAGAGTGACCTGCACCAATACGTCGGCCAGGGCCGAAAGTTCATCGGCCAGCTTTTCCACCGACAGATCACCTTCCAGATCCTGTGCCAGCAGGCGGAACAGTTCGGCGTGATGCAGCTCGCGCAGGATGTCGAGCTGGCGTTCGGTATCGCCCTCGGCCGTGGCCAGCTGGCGGCGGCAGGTGTCGGCGAAGGCATTCCAGTCGGAGGCGGCCTTGAGGTTGCGGTCGTCCAGCAATTCGTCCAGCAGCAGCGGGTGGCGCGTCAGGTAGGTGGCGGCCCAGCCGCTGGCACCGATCATGCGTACCAGGCGCTGCAGGGCATAGGGATATTCGGTGAGCAGCGCCAGATAGGCCGCACGGCGGGCGATCGCTTCGAGGAAGTCGAGCAGGCGGCCCAGTGCCGGCAACTGGTCGTAATGCAGCGCGGCCAGCAGCGGAAGGCAATTGTTGATGACGGTATTGAGCCGGTTGCGGCTGGCCTCGGGCAGGCTTTGCATTCGCGGCGACTGCCAGGTCAGGTGCAGGCGGCGCGCGCCGTTCTCGATGTCCTCCTCGGGGAAGCCGACCAGGCGGAGGGCGTCGGTGAGGCCTTCGAGATTGTCGTTCTCGCTCACCGCCACCGTGGGGCCATCGCTTTCGCCTTCGGATTGCTTGTCGGCGAAGATGGCATCGAACTGCGCGGCCACGATGGCACGCTGGTGTTCCAGCGCCTGCAGCAGTGCGGCGCTGTCGGCGTAGCCCATCATGTTGGCCACCAGCAGCAGGTCGTCGGGATTGACGGGGAGGGTGTGGGTCTGCGCATCTTCCAGGTACTGCAGACGATGCTCCAGGTCGCGCAGGAAGGTGTAGGCGTCCAGCAGTTGCTCCACCACGTCAGGGGCCAGCAGTTCCTTGGCCGCCAGGGTGCGCAGGGTGGTGCGGGTGGAACGGTCGCGCAGTTCGGCATCGCGTCCGCCACGGATCAGCTGGAACACCTGGCTGGTGAATTCGATTTCGCGGATGCCGCCCCGGCCCAGCTTGACGTTGTTGCTGCGGTCGGGGTGCAGGGCTTCCTGGCGCTTGACCTCGGCGCGGATCTGGCCGTGCATGGAGCGCAGCGCATCGATGGAACCGAAGTCCAGGTAGCGGCGGAAAATGAACGGCCGGCTGATCGCCTCCAGGGCGGCGATGTCTTCCTCGGTGCCGGTCAGCGCCCGCGCCTTGGTCCAGGCGTAGCGCTCCCACTCTCGGCCCTGGCGCACCAGATATTCCTCGACCATGTTGAAGCTGGCCACCAGCGGCCCGGAATTGCCGTTGGGACGCAGCGCCATGTCGACGCGGAAGGTGAAGCCATCTTCAGTGATTTCAGCCAGTGCACCGATCAGCTTCTTGCCCAGGCGGACGAAGAATTCATGGTTGGAGAGCGATTTCTGGCCGAGCCCGGCTTGCGTATCGCCATCTTCCGGATAGACGAAGATGAGGTCGATATCGGAAGAAACGTTCAGTTCGCCCCCGCCCAGCTTGCCCATGCCCAGCACGATCATTTCCTGCGGGCGTCCTGATTCTTCACCCACCGGGGTGCCATGGAGGGCGATCTGCTCCTGCATCAGGGCTGCCAGATGGGTCTGCACGGCGAAATCGGCAAAACCGGTCATGGTGGCCACCACTTCGGCCAGGTCGGCGCGGCCATCCAGGTCACGGGTGATGAGGCTGCAGATGATCAGGTTGCGCAGACGCCGCATGGCGGCCGGCAGGCTCAGGCCGGCTTCCAGGTCGCGCGCCAGGCGCTGCTGCATGGCCTCGCGGTCCATGGGTTGGCGGGCGGCCTCCGCCACCAGGGCCGGGCGGGCCGGATCTGCCTGGGTCCAGCGGGTGTAGTAGCGGGAGGTGGAGGCGTCGACCAGGGAAGGATGATGAACAGGCATAAGAGACCGCAAAGCTCCACGACAAGGTGTAAAAGGAAGAAAACCGGTGCTCCCCCGGCTTCAGGCCCGTCCCGCCGATGCCGACAATGCAGGCAAGGCGGAGGCCGGGGCAGGTTCCCCGGCATGCCAGCTGACTGCGGACTGACGATGGACGTAAAAAGGAGCGAATCCGGCGATTCTAGCCTCCCTTTTTAAACTTATCGCCGTTTTTGCCCCTCATAGCCCCTTTGCCAAGATGGCATGGGCTGGTTTTCCATGCGATCATGCTGCCTGCCCGATTCCATTTTTCTGCCGAGCCGCCTTGCAACCTGATGTCCCAAGAACAACATAACGCCGCACCGAAGCCTGGCCGTTGGGCGCTGTGCTGGCGATTTGCACGGGGCAGCTATCGGCGCCTGAACCGGGCTACCCACCATGTCCTGGGTTTCACCCTCAAGCTGCTGCTGGCCGCCTACTTTGTCTTTTGCGCGCTGTTTCTGGTGCTGCGCTATGCGGTGCTGCCCGAGGTGGGCCACTACAAGCCCCGCATTGAAGCCCTGATCTCGCACCAGCTCGGCCGTACGGTCAGCATCGAGACCATTGATGCTTCCTGGAGCGGATTGCGGCCCCAGCTCTCGCTGACCAATCTCACCGTCCACGACCAGCAGGGCGAAGCCGCCCTGAGCCTGCCGCGCGTATCGACCACGCTGTCCTGGAGCAGCGTCCTGGTGGCGTCGCTGCGTCTGGAAAACCTCAGTATCGAAGGGGCCGACCTGGCCATCCGCCGCGATGCAGCCGGCAAGCTGTATGTGGCCGGCATCCCGGTACCGGCCGGGGGCGATGGCAGCAACCTGGACTGGCTGCTGTCGCAGCGCGAAATCGTGATCCGTCACAGCAAACTGCGTTGGGATGACGAATTGCGCCAGGCACCCGAGCTGGTGCTGGAAGACGTCAACCTGGTGCTGCACAACCGCTGGCTGCGCCATCGGCTCTCGCTGCGCGCCATTCCGCCGCAGGACATGGCGGCTCCCCTGGATGTACGGGCCGATTTCAGCCATCCGGCCTTTGCGCGCAGTTCCGACATCGCGCGCTGGAAGGGCTTGCTCTATGCCGATCTGCGCAATACCGAGCTGTCGGTCTGGCGCGCCTGGTTCGATTATCCGATCGCCATCAACAGCGGCCGCGGCTCGGTGCGCGCCTGGCTGACGCTGGATCACGCCAAGGTCGCCAACTTCACCGCCGACCTCGGTCTCACCGATTTCAATGCCCGCCTGTCGCGCCAGCTGGAGCCGCTGTCGTTGAAACGCGTCAATGGACGCATCTCCGCCAGCGAAACCCTGGGGCCCAATGCTGAGGACGGCGTGCCGACCTTCGGTGCCAACGGCCATCAGGTGACCCTGACCGATTTTTCCATCGAGACCCCGGACGGCTTCGTGCTGCCGCCGACCTCGATTGCCGAGAGCTATGAACCGGCCACCCCGCTGAAGGCCGAGCGCACCAGCGTCAAGGCCACCTATCTGAACCTGCAGACGCTGTCGCAGCTGGCCACCCGCCTGCCGCTGGCGCCGTCCCAGCGCAAGCTGCTGGACGACCTGGCCCCGCGCGGAGAGCTGCATGATTTCACCGTGCAGTGGCAGGGCACTTATCCCGAGCTGAGTTCCTACCGCGTCAATGGCCGCTTCAAGGGCCTGGGGCTGAAGGGCTTGCCGGCTCACGTCGAGCCGCGCAAGAACGCTGCCCAGCAAGCCCGCGCACAGTGGGCGGCCTTCCCCGGTTTCAGCAACCTGTCCGGCGAGATCGATGCCAGCGAGAAGGGTGGTTCGGTCAAGGTCGATGCGCAGCAACTGGCATTCGAGCTGCCGACTGATCTGTTCCGCGAATCCAGTCTGCCCTTTGACAGCCTCAAGCTGCAGGCACGCTGGCAATACCTGAAGGACCAGACCCTGCAGGTGGATCTGGACCAGATGCAGTTCGCTCAGCCCGGCGTGGCCGGCAGCCTGAGCGGGCAGCACCTGCTGCCGCTGCAGGGCCGTTCGGCTGGCAGCGTCGACCTGCATGGCGAGCTGACCAGCTTCGATGTGAAGGCGATTCGCCGCTACCTGCCGCAACACATGAGCGAGCCGCTGCATCGCTGGCTCACCGAGGGCTTGCTGGCCGGTAATCTGAAGGAGGTGCAGTTCAAGCTCAAGGGCGCGCTGGCCGATTTCCCTTTCCACACCACCAAGCCGGGCGAGCAGCCCAAGGGCGTATTCCAGCTGGCAGGCGAGTTCGAGGGGCTGAAGCTGAACTACACCCCCGGCCACGTTGGCCGGGATGGCAAGGAGCCCGAGTGGCCGCTGCTGGAGGAGGGCCGGGGGCGCATCAGCGTCGATCGCACGCGGCTGGAGATCAAGGCTGACAGCGCCCGTACCCTGGGCGCGCGGCTGGGACCGGTGACGGCGCGGGTGGCGGATGTCGATTCACATGATGCCGTGCTGGAAATCGATGGCGTTGCCAATGGCCCCATGCCGGCCTTCCTGCAATACGTCAACCAGAGCCCGGTAGCGCGCTGGACCGGCAACGTCATGGAACACAGCACCGCCACCGGCGAGGCGCGTCTGGACCTGAAGTTCCAGATGCCGCTGCACCATGCCATTGATACCCGCGCACAGGGGGCCTTCAACTTCGCCAACAATGACGTCGACCTGCTGCCGGAACTGCCGCCCATCTATCGCACCAGCGGCAAGGTCGAGTTCAACGAGCGCGGCTTCACGCTCAATGGCGTGCGCGGCCAGTTCCTGGGCGATAACCTGGCCATCAGCGGCGGCACCCAGAAGGATGGCAGCAGCCAGGTACGTCTGGACGGTGCCATCAACATCGAGAACCTGCGCAAGCAATACCCCGAGCCTTCGCTGCAGCGCCTGCTGGCGCGCTTCTCGGGCGGCACCCGCTACAGCGCCACGGTGCTGGTGCGGCAGCATCAGCCGGAAGTCACGGTCGAGTCCAGCCTGGCCGGTCTCGGCGTGGACCTGCCGGTGCCCCTGCGCAAGGGCGTGCAGGACTCCCTGCCGATGCGCTTCGACCTGCTGCCGCTGGCCTCGTCCGATCCGCTGATCGAACGCGAGGAAATGCGTGTGTCGCTGGGCTCGAACGTGGCGTCGCGCTACGTGCGCGAGCGCGTCGCCGCCAAGGGCAATGAGTGGCGCGTCACCAGCGGCGGCATCGGCTGGAACCAGCCGGCACCGACTCCGGCCTCCGGTCTGAAGCTGGCCCTGGCCACCGACAGCCTGGATGCCGACGCCTGGCTGGCTCTGAAGAAGGACCTGGCGGGCAAGGACGCGGCGGCCGCCGGCAACGGTGCAGCCGCAGGCAATCGCCTGGGCAACAGCGATGTCACGCAATACCTGGCGCCGGACAGCGTCTCGGCCCGCGTCGGCGAACTGAACCTGATGGGCAAGAAGCTCAACAAGCTGATCCTGGAAGCGGCGCATCGCCGCAATGCCTGGCAGATCAACCTGGAGTCCCAGCAAGCCGCCGGTACCGTGACCTGGGACGAACCCGGCAGCGCAAGCGGGGCCGGCAAGGTCACGGCGCGCCTGTCCTCGCTGGTCATTCCCAAGTCCAGCCCGACGGCCGACGCGGCCCCGCCCGCCAGTGCCGACAAGACCGACGACAACCTGCAGATGCCCGCGCTGGACATCCGCGCCGAGCAGTTCGAACTGGGCGGCAAGAAGCTGGGCCGGCTGGAACTCGATGCCAGCAACATCCTGACCTCGGTCGGCCGCGAATGGCGCATCAGCCGCCTGCTGTTGGCCAATCCCGACGCGCAGTTCCGGGCTGCCGGCAACTGGCTCACCTTCGGCAGCAATCACACCTCCAACTTCACCTATGCGCTGGATATCGAAGATGCGGGCAAGCTGCTGGAACGCTTCGGTTATCCCGGCACCATCCGCGGCGGAAGCGGCAAGCTCGATGGCGATCTCAGCTGGAAGGCACCGCCCTATGCGATGGACATGGCAACGCTCGCCGGGCAGGTGCACATGGACGTGCATTCGGGACAGTTCCTGAAGGTGGATCCGGGGGCTGCCAAGCTGCTGGGCGTGCTCAACCTGCAGGCCTTGCCGCGCCGGTTGACGCTGGACTTCCGCGACGTGTTCTCTGAAGGCTTTGCCTTCGACACCGTGGCCGGGACTGCCAGCATCGCCAAGGGCATCGCCAGCACGGACAATCTCAAGATGGCCGGCGTGACGGCCTCGGTGCTGATGAGCGGCTCGGCCGACATCGCCCGCGAGACCCAGGACCTGCATGTGGTGGTGATCCCCGAGATCAACCTCGGCACGGCCTCGGTGGTGGCGATGGCGGTCAATCCGGTGGTGGGGGTGAGTACCTTGCTGGCGCAGCTGTTCCTGCGCAATCCGGTGATGAAGTCGCTCAGTTTCGAATACAAGGTGACAGGTCCCTGGAGCGACCCCATCGTGGTCAAGCAGGGGCAGGTCTCGCCGGTGGATGCAGAACGTGCCCGCGAGGTGCTGCAGAAGGGCAAGGGCGGCAAGGAGGATGGCAAGCCGGGCAATGACGTGGTGCCGCCTCCTTCACCGGCCCCGGCCCAGCGGCGCGGCGCACCCGCGCCGAGACCGGCCATCAATTCCGGTGCCTGATCCTGGTCCTGTCCCCGGCCTGGCCTGCGCGGCTGGCGCGGATGGGCGATACTGGCGGCATTCTTTTTTTACTCCCCACGTTGGCAAGAGGCAGACATGAGCGATTCCTTCAAGGTGGCGGCGATCCAGATGGTCTCCACCCCCGAGCCGCAGCAGAACTTCGATGCGGCCAGCCGCCTGGTGGCGCAGGCTGCGCAGCAGGGCGCGCAACTGGCGCTGCTGCCGGAATACTGGCCGATCATGGGATTACATGAGCGCGACAAGCTGGCCCATGCCGAAGCCGATGGCAGCGGTCCCATGCAGGAATGCATGAGCGCCCTGGCGCGCGAGCACCGGCTGTGGCTGGTGGGCGGCACACTGCCGCTGCAGTCGGCGGTTTCCGGCAAGGTGCTCAATACTTCACTGGTCTATGGACCGGATGGCCAGCGGGTGGCGCGTTACGACAAGATCCACTTGTTCAATTTCGTGCGGGGTGAAGAAAACTACGACGAAGCCCGCACCATCGAATACGGCAGCGAAGTGCGCAGCTTCGAGGCACCCTTCGGCCGGGTCGGCTTGTCGGTGTGCTATGACCTGCGCTTCCCGGAGCTGTATCGCGCCATGGGCGAGTGCGCCCTGATCGTCATGCCTGCCGCCTTCACCTATACCACCGGCCGCGCGCACTGGGAGTTGCTGCTGCGCGCGCGTGCCGTCGAGAACCAGTGCTACGTGCTGGCCTCGGCCCAGGGCGGGCAGCACGTCAATGGCCGCCGTACCTGGGGCCACAGCATGCTGGTCGATCCCTGGGGCGAGATCGTCTCGGTGCTTCCTGAGGGAGAAGGACTTGTGATCGGCGACATTGACCCCCATCGTCTACAATACGTTCGAGAAAGCTTGCCGGCGCTACGCCATCGCAAGCTTTGACCTTTTTGCCTTCCGACAAGACGCTATGAAATTATTTGAACCCAACATGGGCGCCCTGCAAGTGGCGCGCGACGTGCTGCTGACTCCCTTCGGCCTGGACGAATCCAAGCTGCTCAAGGCCTTGGGCAGCATGTTCACGCACAAGGTGGACTACGCCGACCTTTACTTCCAGTTCACCAAGAGCGAGGGCTGGAGCCTGGAAGAGGGCATCGTCAAGACCGGCAGCTTCTCCATCGACCAGGGGGTGGGCGTGCGCGCCGTGTCGGGCGACAAGACCGCGTTCTCCTATTCGGACGAGATTTCCGAATCGGCCCTGCTGGATGCCGCCGCCGCTACCCGCACCATCGCCCGCCAGGGCAGTGGCAAGATCAAGGTGGCCGGTGCCATGACCCCGGCCGGCGGCCGTGCGCTGTACCTGCCGCATGATACGCTGACCTCGCTGGACGCCACGGCCAAGGTGCAGCTGCTGGAGCGCATCGAACGCATCGCCCGCGCCAAGGATCCGCGCGTCAAGCAGGTCATGGCCAGCCTCTCCGGCGAATACGACGTGGTGCTGGTGGCGCGCGCCGATGGCGTGCTGGCCGCCGATATCCGTCCGCTGGTGCGGGTGTCGGTGACGGTGATCGCCGAACAGAATGGCCGTCGCGAGATGGGCAGCAGCGGTGGCGGTGGACGTTATGACTACGGCTATTTCTCTGACACCCTGCTGGAGAAGTATGCTTCCGAAGCGGTGGCCACCGCTTTGGTCAACCTGGATGCGCGCCCGGCTCCGGCCGGCCCCATGACCGTGGTCCTCGGCCCTGGTTGGCCCGGCATCCTGCTGCACGAAGCCATCGGTCACGGCCTGGAAGGCGACTTCAACCGCAAGGGATCCTCCACCTTCTCCGGCCGCATCGGCGAGCGCGTCGCCGCCAAGGGCGTGACCGTGGTCGATGACGGCACCATCGCCGATCGCCGTGGATCGCTCAACATCGACGACGAAGGCAATCCGACCCAGTGCACCACGCTGATCGAAGACGGCATCCTGAAGGGCTACATCCAGGACACCATGAATGCCCGCCTGATGAAGATGGACGTCACCGGCAATGCCCGCCGCGAATCCTTCGCCCACCTGCCCATGCCGCGCATGACCAATACCTACATGCTGGGCGGTGACAAGGATCCGGGCGAGATCCTGGCCTCGGTCAAGAATGGCCTGTATGCCGTCAACTTCGGCGGTGGCCAGGTGGATATCACCAACGGCAAGTTCGTCTTCTCGGCCAGCGAGGCCTACATGATCGAGGATGGCAAGATCACCTATCCGGTCAAGGGCGCGACCTTGATCGGCAATGGCCCGGATGTGCTCAACCGCGTCTCCATGATCGGCAATGACATGCGCCTGGATTCGGGTGTCGGCGTGTGCGGCAAGGAAGGCCAGAGCGTGCCGGTCGGGGTGGGGCAGCCGACCTTGCGTCTGGATGGCGTGACCGTGGGCGGAACTGCCTGATCGTTCATCGCTGCATCGTTTCTTGTGAAAACCGCCGGTGTCATTCACCGGCGGTTTTTTCATTTATGCGCCGGGAATATGACTTCCGGAGGCAGGGGGAAACGACGTGGCCAGATCAAATATTCACTTTTTTTGCAGGAAAGCCACAGTTGGCAAGACGATGGGGGGCGGGCAAGGCTTGCACGAGGCCAGATTTTTTATTGTGTTTTGGTGACGTTGATTGCCTATTTAAGCAATAAATATTCAATAAATATATATTTTACGAATGAAATATGCATTTGCAGCGCAGCATGTCGATTTCGTCTTGTTGCTTGCCAAAGCCCCTGATTTGTAGCACTATGAACGCCTGCTTCACTTAACCCATGACGCCAGACATGTCTTTCGCCCGCGCTTACTTTTATTTTTACTTTAGCTATTCCAGCCCCACGGCGGTGAAAAGCGGTAAGCGTTCGTAAAAAGACAAAACCGATTTCCTAAAAAACCGCCAGTGATGGCGGTTTTTTTTTGGTCAATATTCCAGCTGAATCATTGCAGTACACCAGGAGAAAAAAATGCCGCGCACTGACGATCTTCGCATCCGAGAAATGAAAGAACTGGTCCCCCCCTCGCATCTCATCCGCGAATTCGCCTGCACCGAAAAGGTCGAGCGCACCACCGCTGAAGCCCGCACTGCGCTGCATCGCATCCTGCACGGCCAGGACGACCGCCTGATGGTCGTCATCGGCCCCTGCTCCATCCACGACACCAAGGCCGCCATGGAATATGCGCGCCGCCTGGTGGTGGAGCGCGAGCGCCACAAGAACGAGCTGGAAATCGTCATGCGCGTCTACTTCGAGAAGCCTCGCACCACGGTGGGCTGGAAGGGTTTGATCAATGACCCGTACATGGACAACAGCTTCCGCATCAACGACGGCTTGCGCGCGGCCCGTGAACTTCTGCTGAACATCAACGACCTGGGCCTGCCGGCCGGTACCGAATTCCTGGACGTGATCAGCCCGCAATACATCGCTGACCTGATCAGCTGGGGCGCCATCGGTGCCCGTACCACCGAGTCGCAGGTGCACCGCGAGCTGGCTTCCGGCCTCTCCTGCCCGGTGGGCTTCAAGAACGGTACCGACGGCAACGTCAAGATCGCCGTGGATGCCATCAAGGCCGCGTCGCAGCCGAACCACTTCCTGTCGGTGACCAAGGGTGGCCATTCGGCTATCGTCTCCACCGCCGGCAACGAGGATTGCCACATCATCCTGCGCGGCGGCAAGCAGCCCAACTATGATGCGCCCAGCGTGGAAGCGGCTTGCCAGGACATCGCCAAGAGCGGCCTGGCAGCGCGCCTGATGATCGACGCTTCGCACGCCAACAGCTCCAAGAAACCGGAAAACCAGATTCCGGTCTGCGCCGACATCGGTCGCCAGGTGGCAGCGGGCGACACCCGCATCGTCGGCGTGATGGTGGAATCGCACCTGGTGGCCGGCCGCCAGGACCTGGTGCCGGGCAAGGAACTGACCTATGGCCAGTCCATCACCGATGGCTGCATCAACTGGGAAGAAAGCCTGCAAGTGCTGCAGGGCCTGGCGGATTCGGTCAAGCAGCGCCGTTTGGTGGGGGATGAGCGGGACGCGGCGTGAGGGTTGTTGTTGAAGAGAGATTGATGCGCCGGTGATTGCTGGCGTGAGGTAGTGAACAAAGCCTTGGTGGGAGCCAGGGCTTTGTTGTTTTCGGCCCGGCTGAATTCATATTGGTCGGGCAGATGGCTACCTGCCCACAGTGCAGCCCAGGAAAGAAGTAAGAAGACGAAAGGCAACGTCTTTTCATCTGATTTCTAAAAATGAAGTTCTGGCCCTATGGCAACGCGGTCTCTCGCGCTACGGTCTTGCAGCTCGGCTCCGTATTGATCGCCACGCCTGAGTTCGCATCGAAGTAGATGCCATCGTAGTGGTCGCCATTGAAGATCAGGGCATAAATCAAACGACGTTTGAACTGGCCCGTGAGACGAAACGTCGGCCATGTACATGCCGGGTTCTTTTCAAACAACTCATCTTGATATCTGGATAGGTAGGAGTCATTCCCCCTGAACAGAACGAGAACATCCCAGTCCTCGAACCGGTAAGGTGAGTTTTGTCGGTTGCTTTCATCGCGCCCCTCGATCTTTGATATTCCGAATGCTACATAGCATTCACCGCAGGCATAACGTCTATCGAAGACTTGTATCGTTACGTCTGGATTTGACAGCGTGAATGGATAAACGCAGATACCTATGGCACCCAATAGAAGTAACGAGGCGCTGATGAAAGTACGTGCCAGATATTTTTTTCGCATCATTTTTCAAGCTCTTTGTCGCTAAGGTCGCCTTGTTTTTCCGTAATAGAGACCAGTTTTCCGTGCTTGAATATCGCCCTTTCACCGAACCTATAGTCTTGCTCTGGCGCGCGTGTTTTTCCTTCACCTTTGATAACCGGAACAGCATTCTCAATATGGCCGATTACGAATGACATTTCTTTTCCTGCTAAGGCTAGTTTTTCTGAAATATCGGCGGCGATGTTGTCGGCATCGGATGGATTTGCCGCTGTTGCACATCCATGTAGTTCGACTCTCGCATTTTCGGAAAACTTCGAAAACTCTATGTCGTCCACCAGTGCGGAACCTTCCACCCATCCCGCTGCGTTGAATATCATTCGGGTTCTTGTGCGGTATAGACTGGAGTTGTGTAGTACCCATCTATTTGCTTCATAAGCTTTTTTCCTAATCCACGAGGAGTCCTTCGGCGGTGGGGGATCTGCGGTAGTTAGGTATAGTGCTTGAGGGCCCCCCGTGCGTCCATATGTCGAGAGACTGAATGCTTCCAGTCGTTTGCGAATTGATGATGCTGACAATGTCTTTTGCGACATATATCCGCTTTACCACTAAGATAAATTTGCTTTTGTCCTGAGCTTTATAGTCGCGCAGCACGTTGTTTTTTGCGTGCTCGAAGGTGTAATTGTCTGATGGGGTTGCTGCGCCTCCCCATAGTAACAAACGTACTTTGCGGTCGTGCTTCACCGGCACCGTTGAGCCCTTTTCATGGTTAGTCTTGACCTTTGCTCCCATCATCCCTCCCGCATTTTTGTTTCTGCATCCTCGCCGAACCAGACGCTCAGTTCCTCAGGATGATAGGTCGCGACTCGTTCGCATAAGCCGTTGGCATCGGTGTAGCCGCTGTAAGTAGTTCCGTCCGGTGCCTTGATGTAATACGCCAGATCAGGTATCGGCTCGCCGGTCTTGCCATCGATGGCGCGCACTTGTTCATCCGGGCTTTCTTCTGTGAGATGCTCAGGTCCAAACTTTGGTAGCCAGTCGCCTTGAGTTGTTTGATAAAAATTGGTCGTGACTGCTTCACCGCTCGCATTGCCCACGCCATCAACCTCATTGAGCGTAGAAAGCAACGGACACCCAGCACTGGTCTTCATCCCATGAATCACCTGAGCCCGTCCATTGGTGAGCGTAGAGCGCGGAAAACCATCAGCAATGATGCAGTCCTTTCGGCAAGCCACCCGAGCCCCCTGAAAGGCATAAGCCCGCCCATGGCTGCGGCAAGTCTGGTCACCCTCAATTACCGTCCCCCCGCAGGCGGCTTTATCGCCATAGCGAATCCAGCCGATGATTTTCATGCGCCATCCCCTGTCGGCGCCAGGTAGCCAGCTTGCAGCAGCCCCGGTATGCCGGCATCGTCGGCGTATTCCCGAATGTGTGCCACGCTTTGCAGACTGCCTGTGACCGCGTCCCCATTGTCGGTCGTGCTGCCGACGATGGCCATCGGATGGCCTTTGCAGGTCAAGGCTGCGCCGGCACCTGAGATGATCCTGCTCTCCGTCCCGTCCTCATATCGCACGATGTCACCGACGCAGGCGATGCGGTGTCCCGTGACGTGCATGCTGCTGCTGGCCGTGGCGATTTCCCCGCCAAGCCGCGTGGCCGAACCCAGCGTCGCCAGCGTATGGCGGCCTTTGATGGGTCGTTTGTCGATGCCGGCAAGAAAATCGTTTGCCAGGCGTTGTCCGTCGAATTCCTTGTGTTCCATCTTTGCTCCTTCCGTCAGTTGGCAACTTGCCCAAACAGCCCGTCAGCCCTCGCTTCAAGAGACGCCGATATTTTTGGGTGGAAGGAGTGTAGATTTGGCAAAGCGGAAACCCGCTTGCCCTCAAGCAATCAGCTGCGTTTACTCGAATACCATCGAGTTGGCGCCAAAAACAAACGCCGGCAAAAGCCGGCGTTGTCGGTACTGCAAAGGCAAGTGCCCAGATCAGTCACGGAAGTTGTTGAACTCCAGCGGAATCTCCTTGATCTCCTTGCGCAGCAGCGCCATGGCCGCCTGCAGGTCGTCGCGCTTGGCGCCGGTGATGCGCACGGCGTCGCCCTGGATGCTGGCTTGGACCTTCATCTTGCTGTCCTTGATGACGCGGACGATCTTCTTGGCGTCGTCGCTTTCGATGCCGTTCTTCACCTTGATGACCTGCTTGACCTTGTCGCCGCCGATCTTCTCGATCTTGCCTTCGTCCAGGAAACGCACATCGACGTTGCGCTTGGTCATCTTGTTGGTCAGCACGTCGCGCACCTGGCTCAACTGGAAGTCCGAGTCGGCGAATGCGGTCAATTCACGTTCCTTCTGCTCGACGCGGGCATCTGTGCCCTTGAAGTCGAAACGGGTGGAAATTTCCTTGTTGGCCTGGTCCACGGCGTTCTTGACTTCCACCAGGTTGGCTTCGCAGACGGTATCGAATGAGGGCATGGCTTGTTCCTTATGTTCTTGCAGCCGGCGAAGGCCGGCGTCTGAGCCGTGATTTTAACGGAGTGAGGCGCCCGCCGCCATCGCCCGGCCACTGACAGCGGATTTGCTCCCGCGCGGGCGATATAATCCCACCCCTATGAGCACTTCTTCACTTCCCGTCCGCCACGACGTTTCCCTGCGCGCCCTCAATACCTTCGGCATTGAGGCCAGTGCCCATGCCTACCTGCCTGTAGAGGGCATCGAGCAGCTGCGCACCGTGCGCCAGGACGCCGGCCTGATGGCCTTGCCGCGCCTGGTCCTGGGCGGCGGCAGCAACCTGCTCCTGACGCAAGACTTCAGCGGTTTGGTGCTGCATATGCAGAACCGGGGCATAGACATCGCCGGCGAGGACGACAACTTCATCTACGTGCGCGCCGCCGCCGGGGAGAACTGGCACGCTTTCGTCCAGTGGACGCTGCAACAGGACCTGGGCGGGCTGGAGAATCTTTCACTCATCCCCGGCAGCGTCGGTGCCGCGCCCATCCAGAACATCGGTGCCTACGGCATCGAGATCAAGGACCGCTTCCACAGCCTGCTAGCCTTCGACCTGATCAGCGGCGAGCTGCTGACGCTGGACCGCGAGGCCTGCCGCTTCGGCTACCGCGACAGTGTCTTCAAGCATGCGCTGCGCGACCGCGCCGTGGTCCTGGAGGTGACATTCGCTCTCCCGAAGCGCTGGGAAGCCAACGCCAATTACGCCGACGTCGCCCAGGCCCTGCAGGAGCGCGGCATCACCGAGCCCGGTCCGCGCGACATCGCCGAGGCCGTCATCGCCATCCGCACCCGCAAGCTGCCGGACCCCGCCCGGATCGGCAACGCCGGCAGCTTCTTCAAGAACCCCATCGTGCCGGCCCGCCTGCGCGATACCCTGCTGGCGCAATACAGCAACCTGGTCAGCTATCGCGTCGATGAGGATCACTACAAGCTGGCCGCTGGCTGGCTGATCGACCGCTGCGGCTGGAAGGGCAAGACCATGGGGCGTGCGGGCGTGTATGAACAGCAGGCCCTGGTGCTGGTCAACCGTGGCGGTGCCACCGGGGCGGAAGTCGCCAGGCTGGCCAAGGCGATTCAGGATGATGTGAAGGAAAAGTTCGGCGTCCAGCTGGAGCCGGAACCGGTCTTCATCTGAGAGCGCTACTGTGTGAAGACGTAAAAAAGCCGTCCGGTATCGCTACCGGACGGCTTTTTTATTCAGACGCCGAGAAGATCAGCCGAAGTGGCAGACGTAATCCAGGGTCTCGGTCACTTCGATGTCGAAGCTGGAGTTGCCCGGCACGCTGAAGGTGGTGCCTGCAGCGTAGGTGTTCCAGGCTTCTTCACCCTTCAGGCGCACGCGGCAGCTGCCGCCGTTGATTTCCATGATTTCCGGTGCGCCGGTACTGAAGTTCAGCGTCGAGGGCAGGATCACGCCCAGGGTCTTCTTGGTCCCATCGGCCAGCAGCACGGTGTGCGAGACACACTTGCCGTCGAAGTAGACATTGCCCTTTTTCAGGACGGTGACGTTGTCGAATTGAGTGCTCATCGAATCGCTTCCATTAAACGGTAAAGGTGAATCCAGCAGGAATTACTTTTCGTCCTTGCCCAGCAGCGGCAGCGACACGGCGGTGCTGGAATCCAGCAGGCCGGTGTTCTGGTAGATCGACAGCTTCTGGCGGGTGTCGGCGATGTCCAGGTTGCGCATGGTCAGCTGGCCGATGCGGTCGATGGCGGAGAAGCTGCCTTCGCCCTTTTCCATGGTCAGGCGTTCCGGGTGGTAGGTCAGGTTGGGCGACTCGGTGTTGAGGATCGAGTAGTCATTGCCGCGACGTAGTTCCACCGTCACTTCGCCGGTGATGGCGCGTGCCACCCAGCGTTGGGCGGTTTCGCGCAGCATGATGGCCTGCGAATCGAACCAGCGGCCCTGATACAGCAGGCGGCCCAGCTTGCGGCCGTTGTCGCGGTACTGTTCGATGGTGTCTTCGTTGTGAATGCCGGTGACCAGGCGCTCGTAGGCGATGAACAGCAGGGCCAGGCCCGGGGCTTCGTAGATGCCGCGGCTCTTGGCTTCGATGATGCGGTTCTCGATCTGGTCGCTCATGCCCAGGCCATGGCGGCCACCGATGCGGTTGGCCTCCAGGATCAGCTCGGTCATGCTGGCGAAGGTCTTGCCGTTGAGTGCCACCGGACGGCCTTCCTCGAAGCGCACGGTGACGGTCTCGGCCTTCACTTCCACGTCATCGCGCCAGAACGCCACGCCCATGATGGGCTGCACGATCTTGATGCCGCTGTTGAGGAATTCCAGGTCCTTGGCTTCGTGGGTCGCGCCCAGCATGTTGGAGTCGGTCGAGTAGGCCTTTTCCACCGACATCTTGTAGTCGAAGCCGGACTTGATCATGAACTCGGACATTTCCTTGCGGCCGCCCAGTTCGTCGATGAAGGTGCTGTCCAGCCAGGGCTTGTAGATCTTCAGGTTGGGGTTCACCAGCAGGCCGTAGCGATAGAAGCGCTCGATGTCGTTGCCCTTGTAGGTGCTGCCGTCGCCCCAGATGTCGACGTTGTCTTCACGCATGGCCGACACCAGCATGGTGCCGGTCACGGCACGGCCCAGCGGGGTGGTGTTGAAGTAGGTGATGCCGGCGGTGGAGATGTGGAACGCGCCGCTTTGCAGGGCAGCGATGCCTTCGTTGGCCAGCTGTTCGCGGCAGTCGATCAGGCGCGCCAGTTCGGCACCGTATTGCATGGCCTTCTTGGGGATGGCGTCATAGTCCGGCTCATCCGGCTGGCCCAGGTTGGCGGTGTAGGCGTAGGGGACAGCGCCTTTCTGGCGCATCCAGGTCAGTGCGGCACTGGTATCGAGGCCGCCGGAGAAGGCGATGCCGACTTTTTGATTGACCGGGACGGATTGCAGGATGTTGGACATGATCTTGACGTTGCGATGAAGTGAAGTGTTGAGCGTGATTCTTGTGCTGGGGGAATGGGCAGCAGGGCGGCTTAATCGAAGCGGCCGTGCACCAGATATTCGAGCAGGGCCTTCTGCACGTGCAGGCGGTTTTCCGCCTCTTCCCAGACCACCGATTGCGGGCCGTCGATCACTTCGGCGGCCACTTCCTCGCCACGGTGTGCGGGCAGGCAGTGCATGAAGAGCGCATCCTTCTTGGCGCGCGACATCTTGGCCTGATCCACGATCCAGCCATCGAAGGCCTTCAGGCGGGCATTGTTCTCGGCTTCGAAGCCCATGCTCGTCCACACGTCGGTGGTGACCAGGTCGGCATCCTGGCAGGCATCGGCCGGATCGGCGAAGAAGGTGTAATTCTGGTTGCCCGGCGAGACCTGGGCCGGATCGATGTCGTAGCCCTTGGGGGTGGAGACGTTGACGTGGAAGCCAAACACCTCGGCCGCCTGCAGCCACGAATAGAGCATGTTGTTGGCGTCGCCGACCCAGGCCACGATCTTGCCCTGGATGCTGCCGCGATGCTCGATGTAGGTGAAGACATCGGCCAGCACCTGGCAGGGATGCTGCTCGTTGGTCAGGCCGTTGATGACCGGCACGCGCGAATGCTTGGCAAAGCGCTCGATGATCTCCTGGCCGTAGGTGCGGATCATGATGACGTCGCACATGCGTGACATCACCTGCGCCGCATCTTCCACCGGTTCGCCACGGCCAAGCTGGCTGTCGCGGGTGTTGAGGTAGATCGCCGCACCGCCCATCTGGTGCATGCCGGCTTCGAAGGAGAGGCGGGTGCGGGTCGAGTTCTTTTCGAACACCATCACCAGGGTACGATCGGCCAGCGTGTGATGGGGCTCGTAATTCTTGAACTTACGTTTGATCACACGGGAACGTTCGATCACGTACTCGTATTCATCAAGCGTAAAGTCGGAAAACTGAAGGTAGTGTTTGATTGCCATAAATAAAAACGGCGGCCAGTGTGGCGCCTGCCGCCGATAGTCGTTAACTCCTTAGATTATAAGGGATTCGGCTTAAAAAGATACCCGCAGTACTTGCTGCAAAGAAACCCCCGGGGTTTCGCGAATTCGGGTCAAAGATGAAGTCCCGCGCACGGCATCGGGGATGCGCTTCGAATTCCTTCGATGCACGTGAAGAAATTTTTCGAAATCCGTATCCAGCTTTTTCGAGGAATGCTCACTAAGTGCGACAAAGAGCCTGATCTCACGTCGCAAATGAGAATTATTTCTATTCAGGTGGCTAGAATCCGCAGCTTTCCCTTGCCTGAAAGGAACAGCTGCCATGTCCCACGATTCTTCTTGCCCGCACCCGTTACAGGGTTTGCGCCGGTCTTTTTCTTCATCACGTTCCTCGCCGCCCAAGCTGCGCGCCTTGCCGGCGGCGCTGGTGGCGGCTTTGTTCGCGTTTCCTGTTTCCGCTGCTGCCGCCGAGGCCACGGCCGAGCGCGAGGAGGGCGATGCTGCGCGCTTGCCTGCCGTCGAGGTCCGCAGCCAGCGCAATCTGCACGATCCCCGTCCCGGCCCCTTGGGCAGCGCCACCCGCACCGCCACCGATGTGCGCGAGGTGCCGCAGACGGTGCAGGCGGTCGATGCCGCGCAGGTCAGGGCTTATGGCGGGCGCGGGCTGGCGGCGGCGTTGGCCGGGGTGCCAGGTGTCTCCAATGTCTCCGATACGCGTTTCGATGCCTTCCGGCTGCGCGGCTTTTCCAATGCGGGCGATACGCTGCTCGACGGCATGCGCGACGATGCGCAATACGTGCGCAGCCTGGGCAACATTGATCGCATCGAGATCCTCAAGGGCCCGGCCGCCGTGCTCTACGGACGCGGCAGCGGCGGCGGCGTGATCAATCGCATCAGCAAGCAGCCGGAACGTGAAGCCTTTGGTCAGGCCACCGCCACCTGGGGCAGCCGTGGCCAGCAGGGCGGGGCGCTGGACTGGAATCGTCCGCTGGGCGAGCAATGGGCGCTGCGCATCAATGCCGGGCGTGAACATGAACCCCACTTTCGCCATGAAGTGCGTGGCACGCGCCAATACTTCGCCCCGGCGCTGAAGTGGGAATCCGGCCGCGACAGCTGGCTGCTGCAGGCGGACTACGACGAATTCGAACGGGTTCCGGATCGCGGCGTACCGGGCCGGGTCACGGCGCTGACGCGCAACGATACTGTCGGGGTCGTGGCCTTGCCGGTGGCATCGGACCGCGCCTTCTTCGGCGCGGCCGGGCGCGACTTCATTCGCGATACCAGCGTGAGCCTGCGCTCCACCCTCACGCGCTCCCTCGCGCCGGACTGGAGTGTGCGGCAGATGCTGAGCGTGTTTGATCTCAACAGCGACTTCGACAATACCTTCGTCACCCAGGGCTACGTCAGCGCCGGCCGCAATCTGGCCAGCGTGCAGCGCAGCCGCTTTCAGCAGAACCTGCAGCAGCGCAATGTGCAAGCCAATCTCGAATTGCTCGGCACGCTCAAGAGCGGCCTCTTGCAGCACGAGCTGCTGGCCGGTGCCGAGTACGGCTGGCAGAAGCGCGAGCCGCGCCTGTGGATGGCCTCTGCGCTGCCGGTCTCGCTGAAGGATCCCGGGGTGAGCAACGCCACGCCCCAGCCGCAGCCCTGGCAGATGAACTACCACCGCGTCGATTCCGTGGGCTTGTATGTACAAGACCAGATCGCCATCGGGGCGCAATGGAAAGTCCTTGCGGGGGTGCGCTGGGATCATTTCGAAGTCGATTCCCGCAGCCGCCTGCGCGACCTTCGCATCGAGCGCTCCAGCAACGCCGTGAGCCCGCGCGTGGGCGCGGTGTGGGAAGCCCTGCCGCACCATCACTTCTATGGATCGTGGAGCAAGAGCTATGCGCCGGTGGGCGGCGACGTTATCGGCTTGTCACCGGGGGCGAAGGGCAATGGCAACGACCTGGGACCCCAATTCAGCCGCCAGCTGGAAGCCGGGGTCAAGAGCGACTGGTTCGGGCGCAGGATCAGCACGACGCTGGCCTGGTTCGAGCTGGAACTCTACAACCGCACCGTGGCCGACCCGGTGCAGCCGGGCGTGTTCACCCAGAGCGGACTGGAGCGCAATCGCGGCATCGAATTGAGCGTGGCGGGGGAAGTGGCGCGCCACTGGTTCGTGCGCGGCGGCTGGACCCAGCAGAATTCAAGGGTGGTGCGGGCTGAGGCGCAGTATGCTGGCAAGCGCGCCTCCGGGGTCTCGGCCCGCAATGGCAGCCTGTTCGTGTCCTACGCGCCGCCCCTGGGATGGTTTGGTGAGGCGGGCGCGGTGGTGGAGGGCGCGCGCTTTGCCGATCGCGACAATCTGCTGGAGTTGCCCGGCTACGTGCGCTGGGATGCGCTGCTGGGCTACCGGATGGAGCGCACCGAATACACGCTGGCGGCCACCAACCTGGCCAACCGGCACTATTACGTCAGCGCCACCGGTGCCACCCAGATCGTGCCGGGGGCACCGCGTGCGGTGGTGTTGACGGCTGCCTACAAGTTCTGAAGAGGGCCGGGTCAGTACAAGGTCTGTGAAGATTCGTGCACCAGCTGCGCATACAGCTGGTGGCGCATCCCCGCAATCTCGCCGGCCTGTACCGCCTCCAGCACCGCACAGCCCGGCTCGTTCAGATGGTGGCAGTTGTAGAAGCGGCACTTGCCCAGATAGGGGGTGAAGTCGCGGAAGGCGCGTTCCAGCATGCCTTCGGACAGCTGGTACAGGCCGAACTCCTGGAAGCCCGGCGAATCGATGATGCTGGCCTCCTGCTCCATCTGGTACAGCCGGGTGAAGGTCGTAGTGTGCTTGCCGGTATCGAGGGCGGCCGAGATTTCGCGGGTGGCGATATCGGCGTCCGGGACGATCAGGTTGATGATGGAGGACTTGCCCATGCCTGACTGGCCGATCAGGATGGTGCTCTTGCCGGCCAACAGCGGCATGAAGGCCGCGCGCGTCTCTTCCGGCTGGGCCTTGGCCGAGACTTCGTGCACCGGATAGCCCAGGCGTGAATAAACCTGCAGGCGTTCACGCGTCTTGGGCAGGGCTTCGGTGATGTCGGTCTTGTTCAGGATCAGGTGCGCCGAGACACCGGCCGATTCCGCCGCCACCAGCGAGCGCGAGACCAGGTCATCCGAAAAGCTCGGTTCGGTCGCCACCACGATGAAGAGTTGATCCACATTGGCGGCCAGCAGCTTGGACTTGTACTGGTCCGAGCGATAGAGCAGGGTGCGGCGTTCGTCGATGCTTTCCACCACGCCCTGGTCGGCCGAAGTACGGGCCAGGCGGATGTGGTCGCCGACCGCCACGTCGCTCTTCTTGCCACGGGTGACGCAATTCAATTTTTGTTCACCGGCCTGCACCAGGTAGTGACGGCCGTGGGCGGCAATGACCAGCCCCTGTTCCAGCGCGGCCTGGTTGCCGGCCGATCCTGCCTTGGCGCTGCGTGCGCCTTGCTTGCGGACTCCCATCAGGCCGGGGCGCGCTGGGCGAAAATGGCGTCGACCTTGGCCGCGCAGATGAAGTCATTGGCCGACAAACCGCCACGGCCTTCATTGACGCTATGGGTATCGAACTTCACGTTGCAACGGTTGTAGGTGACGGTCAGTTCCGGGTGGTGGTCTTCGGCATGGATGATCCACGCGATCGCGTTGACGAAGGCCAGGGTCTCGTAATAGTTGCCGAAGGCGAAGCTGCGCGCCAGCTTGCCGCCGTCGATCTTCCAGTCGGGCAGGGCGGCCAGGTGGGCGGCGATGGCAGCGTCATCCAGCGCGGCGATGGGCTGGACGCTGCGGGCGGCGGCGAGGGTGCTTGCGGTGATGCTCATGGGGTTCTCCTGCGGCGGACTGTTTCATTCATCCAGCCCGCCTTGTAGATGATCAAAAAATTCAGTGGCTGCCCGCTGCGGCGGCCGTTCCCGACGTTGCGCGATGGGCGACGATGGCAGCGTGCAGGTGCTGGATGCGCAGCGACGCCGGCGGGTGCGAATCGTAGAAGGCCGAGTGCAGCGGATCGGGGGTGAGGGTGGAGGCATTGTCCTCGTACAGCTTGACCAGTGCCGATACCAGATCCTGCGCATCGGTATGCTGCGCGGCGAAGGCATCCGCCTCGAACTCGTGCTTGCGCGAGGAGAGCGAGGACAGCGGCGAGAACAGGAAGGTGAAGATCGGCAGCACCAGCATGAACAGGATCAGTGCCATCGCATCGTTGCTGCCCAAGAGCAGCGGCTCCACGCCCAGGCCGGTATAGAACCAGGCCTGGCCCTTCAGATAGCCCAGCAGCGCCAGGAAGGCCAGCGACAGGCCGAACATGACGACCACGCGTTTGACGATGTGCTTGAGCTTGAAGTGGCCCAGTTCGTGCGCCAGCACGGCTTCGATCTCATGCGGGGCCAGGCGCGCCAGCAGGGTATCGAAGAAGACGATGCGCTTGCCCGAGCCGAAGCCCGAGAAGTAGGCATTGCCATGCGCGCTGCGCTTGGAACCGTCCATCACGAACAAGCCCTTGGAGGCGAATCCGACGCGCTGCATCAATCCCTCGATGCGGCTGCGCAGGCTGTCATCTTCCAGCGCGGTGAACTTGTTGAAGAGCGGCGCGATGAAGCTGGGATAGATCACCAGCATGAGCAGCTGGAAGGCGCACAGCACGATCCAGGTATAGAACCACCAGAGTGCGCCGGCCTTTTCCATCAGCACCAGCACCACCCACAGCAGCGGCAGGCCGATCACGGCACCCAGCAGGGTTTGCTTGATCATGTCGCTGAAGAACAATCCCCGCGTCATCTTGTTGAAGCCGAAACCGGCTTCCAGTTTGAACTGGCGGTAGTAATCGAAGGGCAGGTCCACCGCACCGGAAATGAGGCCAAATCCCGCCACCAGCGCGATCTGGTACACCATGCCCGGTTCGCCGGTCCAGCCCAGCAGCAGGCTGGAGAGCCATTGCAGCCCGCCCAGCAGGGTAAAGCCGATCAGAACCGCAGCGTTGACGATCAGCGTCACCAGGCCGAACTTGGTGCGCGCCACCGTGTAGTCGGCCGCCTTCTGGTGGGCCGACAGCGGGATCTTCTCCGCGAACTCGGGCGGCACCGCCGCGCGGTGGGCGATCACATGGCGAATATGGCGCGAGGCCAGCCAGAAACGCACGCCCAGGCTGATGGCCAGGAATACGACGAACAAAACTGAAAACGAAAGTGAAGACATGCTTTCCTTGTGCGAAAATGGCGGAAGTTCGAGGCCCAGGCCCGCGTCCTGCCCCAGCCGGCAACGGTGGCAGGCCTGTTGGCCGTGCCGTCCGGTGCGATCCGGGCGAGCGAACCCAGCAATGAACCCTGCAGTAGATGGGGCCAGGCCCCATCCCGTCAATAAGGAAGAATTATGTCACAAGCCCCCGCCGCGCCTGTCCGGCCCAATGAAATGAACCTGGTCTGGGTCGATATGGAAATGACCGGCCTGGATCCGGACAAGGATCGCATCATCGAAGTGGCCGTGGTGGTTACCGATGCAGAACTGAACGTGCTGGGCGAAGGCCCGGTGCTGGCCATCCACCAGTCCGACGAACTGCTGGACGGCATGGACGCCTGGAACAAGGGCACCCACGGCCGTTCCGGCCTGATCGACCGCGTCAAGGCGTCCACCGTCACCGAAGCCGACGCCGAACAGCAGATCATCGCCTTCCTGAAGCAATACGTCCCGGCCGGAAAGTCGCCCATGTGCGGCAATTCCATCTGCCAGGACCGCCGTTTCATGGTGCGCGGCATGCCCAAGCTGGAAGAATTCTTCCACTATCGCAACCTCGATGTGTCGACCCTGAAGGAACTCTGCAAGCGCTGGAAGCCTGAAATCGCCACCGGTTTCAAGAAGCGCCAGATGCACACGGCCCTGGCCGACATTCTGGAGTCGATCGAAGAACTGAAGTACTACCGCGAACACTTCATCAAGGAGTGAGGCCGTAGCATCCGGCCCAGGCAGGGTGGTTGGCAGCAACGCCATCCTGTATGAAGCAAAAAGGCGCGCCCGGCATCCGGCGCGCCTTTTTCATGGTGCCGGGTGAATCATTCTTCCGAATCTGCGCCGCAGCACTTCTTGTATTTCTTGCCACTGCCGCAGGGGCAGGCATCGTTGCGGCCGGTCTTGGGCGCATCGCGCTGGACCTGCTCGACCGCCGACTTGCGCTTGGGCGCCCAGTAGCGGTGGATGTGCGGAATGGCGGATTCGATCTCGATGGCCAGCTTGTGGGTCTTGAGCGGGTCGTCGATGAGCTTGGTTTCTTCCTCTTCCAGCTCTTCCGAGCCCAGCAGGTAGATGGGACGCATCAGCGGGGCCAGGTTGGAGTGGAAGATTTCGTCCCACTGCGCCGCGCGCAACTGGATGCCTTCCCAGAAACCCCAGGCCCAGGCTTCCGCATCCAGCAGCGGTTTGCCTTCGTGCTCGCGCTCGCAGAACAGAGGTTCATATTCCTTGGGGGCGACTTCGAAGGTGATGGCGATTTCGTTCATGGTGCGCGCGATCAGGCTGGTGATGCGCTCGGCTTCCTTGCCGTTCTTGAACTTGGGGGTGTCTTCCGGACGGCTGCCCCAGACGCGCGGCAGCCATTCCGCCATCAGCACTTCCTGCGGACCGATGGCCAGGGCCGTCAGGTAGCCGTGCAGGGTGTCCATGGTCATCACATCGTCGGCGCAGCGATCGGAGAGGAGAAAATCGTCGAGTTCGTCGAATTCGGCGTCGGAAAGGGGCTGGTCGAGATGCATGATGGTTCCAATGACTGATGCTAAAGGCAGGAGTGTAAAGGCATTGGCCCGGGGGCGCGAGTGTTGCCGGTCGGTTGCTGCCCGGAATGCTGCAATCGGTTGGGGCGGGCAGGCTGGTGGACAGTACAATAGGCGGATGAATTCCCCCGCCCAATCTGCTGACCTCCCCGACGCCACTTCCTTCGCCACGCTCTCGCCCGATACGGTACTCGATGCCCTCGACGGGCTGGGCCTGTACGGCGATGGCCGCCTGCTGGCCCTGAACAGCTATGAAAACCGCGTCTACCAGGTCGGCATGGAAGACGGCCCGCCGCTGGTGGCCAAGTTTTATCGTCCCTTGCGCTGGAGTGATGAGCAGATCCTCGAAGAACACGCTTTTTCGCAGGAATTGGCCGACGAAGAAGTGCCGGTGGTGCCGGCCATGCGTCTCGACAATGGCGCCACCCTGCATCGCCACGCTGGGTTCCGTTTTGCCGTATTCCGCCGCCACGGTGGCCGTGCACCCGAGCTGGACGATGCCGATACCCTGGAGCGTCTTGGCCGCTTCATCGGCCGCATCCATGCGGTCGGCTTGCGCAGCCCCTTCCAGTCCCGCCCGGCGCTGGACATCGCCAGCTTCGGCGAAGAACCGCGTGACTGGCTGCTGGCGCACGATTTCATCCCCATGGATGTGGCCACGGCCTGGCGCACCACGGTCGAGCAGGCGCTCGACGGCGTGCGGCGCTGCTACGAGCGGGCAGGGGAGATCCGCACCCTGCGCCTGCATGGTGATTGCCATGTCGGCAACGTCCTGTGGACCGATGCCGGCCCGCACTTCGTCGATTTCGACGACAGCCGCAGCGGTCCGGCCGTGCAGGACCTGTGGATGCTGCTCTCGGGCGAACGGCGCGAGATGGTGGGCCAGCTGGCCGACCTGTTGGCAGGATATGAAAGTTTCTGTGAATTCGAGCCACGCGAGCTGTATCTCATCGAAGCCCTGCGCACCCTGCGCCTGATCCATTATTCCGCCTGGCTGGCGCGGCGCTGGGATGACCCGGCTTTCCCGGTGGCCTTCCCCTGGTTCAATACCCAACGTTACTGGCAGGACCGCATCCTGGAACTGCGCGAACAGATCGCGCTGATGGATGAACCGCCCCTGTGGCCGGTGTGAATCCGGCGAAATGAACGAAAACAACACCATCATGACGCAAACACTTGTTCGTTGCGGCTGGGTCAACCTGGCCAATCCCCTCTATGTGCAGTATCACGACCATGAATGGGGCGTGCCCTGCCACGATGAAACACGTCTGTTCGAGATGCTGAACCTCGAAGGTGCCCAGGCCGGACTGTCGTGGGAAACCGTGCTCAACAAGCGCGACAGCTACCGCGAGGCCTTCGACGACTGGGATGCCGAGAAGATCGCCCGTTATGACGAGCGCAAGGTGGCGCAATTGCTGAAAAATCCGGGCATCGTGCGCAATCGCCTGAAGGTGGCCGCCACCATCGGCAATGCGCGAGCCTACCTGCAACTGCGCGAGGAAGTCGGCGGGCTCGATGCCTATCTGTGGGGCAAGGTCGATGGCCAGCCCATCGTCAACCGCTGGGCTTCGCTGGCCGATTGCCCGGCCAAGACGCCGCTGTCGGATGCCATTTCCAAGGAGCTGGCCAAGCGCGGTTTCAAGTTTGTCGGTTCCACCATCATCTATGCCTATCTGCAAGGCGTGGGCGTGATCAACGATCACGTGATCGATTGTCATTGTCATGGTCGTTGAGGCCGGGCGTGCTCTGCACCAAAAGGCCAGCCGATGGGCGGCGGCAGGGCACCGGTTTGGTTTACACTCGCAGCCTGCGATGCAGCATCAGCTTGCACTGCATGGATTCACGAGGCCGGCTGGCGCACTGCCAGGCCGGTGAAGTTTGGGAGTAGCATGATTTTCGTCAAATGGTTTGGCTGGTCGGTCCTCTGGCTGCTGCCGCTGCTGCTGCGCACGGTAGCGCGCGCGCTCGGCCGCAAGTCCATCTTCGGCGGGCGCGGTGCCATTCGCCTGTGGTGCGGCAGCCTGCTGCTGCTGGCCGCCAGCAGCGCGGTCGAGTCGCTGGTGCGTTCACAACTGGTTGCGGGCGATGATGGCCCGGGCGGAGCGCTGTTCGGCGCGGCCCTGATGGATGCGCTGGGCGGCAAGATCAGCCGTGGCATTGCCGCCGTCCTGATGCTGGGTTTGCTGGCGCTGGGCCTGAAATGGCTGCTGGGTGCCATGTTTGGCCGGGGCGCACCGGCTGGCCGCGATGAGCACCCCGAGCTGGACCTGGGCCCGCCGCGCCGTGGCAGCGCCGAAAGTGAACGATTGCGCATGAGCAGCCTGCACGGCAGCGCCGGACCCGCCCGCAGCAGTTTCCCCGCCAGTACCGAACGCCGTGCCCCGATGCCGCGCACGCCTGCTCCCGGTTCCGCATCGGCCAAGCGCATGCCGCCGGCCTCGCCCTTCGCCCCGCGCCCCCGTCCGGCCCGCCTGACGCCGGCCCCGGCACCGGAGCGTCCGGCCGGGAACGCACCGCGTGACGACTGGAAAGTGCCACTGTCGGCCCTCACCGGCGGCAGCCGCAACACCCAGGCAACGCCTGCCGGCAGCGCGCAGGGCGGCAAGTGGCCTTCCATCAATCCGCGCCAGACGGACCCGGCGGCCAAACCGCGTCCGGAATCCGAATGGGCCGCCTTCGAAAGCCTGCGTCCGACCGAAGCCATGCTGGCCCGTGCCGCTGCCAGCCGTGCCATCTCGGCGGCCAGCGCGGCGGCCGATGCCAGCCTGTCTCGCGCGGCCACGCCGTCGCCGCCGATCCGTCCGATTCCGCCGTCGATTGCACGCGGCAATCCGGCACCGGCCCAGCCTACCCGCAGCATCCGCATCAGCAGCGTGGGCCGTGCTCCTGAGCCGGGCAGTGTGCCCAGCAAACCGGCCGAGCGTGCCGACGTGGTGCCGACGCGCCTGATGCGCTCCTTGCAGCAGACCAGCGGCGAGCAGGAAACGCCGCCGGCTGCGCCGCTGGCACCTCAGGTACCGCCTATCGTGCCGCTGAGTCCGCAGGGACAGCCGTTGCCGGAATCCCTGGGACCGGTGCCCGCTCCCGTCCCCGTGCCGCCACCGGTCGTCGCCCCTGCCGTGCCGCCCTTCATGGCACCGATGGCGGCCCCCGAGCCTGCTCCGCCGCTGCCCGAGCCGCAACCGGAACCCATCGACCTCGGCACCTTCAATGCCCCTTGGTTCGACATGCTGCCCGACCCCGCGCCCGAAGCGCCGCCGGCCCAGCCCGCTGCGGCCTTCAGCGTGCGCATGCCCGAAGCGGCGCCAGCCTACGTGCAGCCGGTGGCCATGGCGCCCGAGGGCTACGTCGATGAGCCGCGCGTGGACATCCCCTTGCCGTCATTGGACCTGCTCGATGAAGTCCCCGAATCGCGCATCGAGGTCGACCCCGAGCAACTGCAGGAAACCGGCCGCCTGATCGAACAGCGCCTGCGCGAATTCAAGGTGCCGGTCACGGTGCTGGGGGCGGAGGCCGGTCCGGTGATTACCCGTTTCGAAGTGGAGCCGGCGCAAGGCGTGCGTGGCGCACAGGTAGTGAACCTGGTGAAGGATCTTTCACGTGCCCTGGGCCTGACCTCCATTCGCGTGGTCGAGACCATTCCCGGCAAGACCTGCATGGGCCTTGAGCTGCCCAATGCGCGCCGGCAGATGATCAAGCTCTCCGAGATCGTGCATTCGCAGGCTTATCGCAAATCCGCTTCGCACCTGACCATTGCCATGGGCAAGGACATCACCGGCACGCCCGTGGTGACCGACCTGGCGCGCGCGCCGCACATGCTGGTGGCCGGTACCACCGGGTCGGGCAAGTCGGTGGCCATCAATGCGATGATCCTCTCGCTGCTCTACAAGGCTACGCCCGAGGAAGTGCGCCTCATCATGATCGACCCCAAGATGCTGGAGCTGTCGATCTACGAAGGTATCCCGCACCTGCTGGCTCCGGTGGTGACCGACATGCGCGAGGCCGCGCACGCCCTGAACTGGGCGGTGGAAGAGATGGAGCGCCGCTACAAGAAAATGTCCAAGCTGGGCGTGCGCAACCTGGCCGGCTACAACCAGAAGCTCGACGATGCCGCCGCCCGTGGCGAGAAGATTCCCAATCCCTTCAGCCTCACGCCCGACGCGCCCGAGCCGCTGGAAAAGCTGCCCACCATCGTCATCGTCATCGACGAACTGGCCGACCTCATGATGGTGGTCGGCAAGAAGGTGGAAGAGTTGATTGCGCGCCTGGCCCAGAAGGCACGCGCGGCCGGCATCCACCTGATCCTGGCCACGCAGCGGCCGTCGGTGGACGTGATCACCGGCCTCATCAAGGCCAACATCCCGACCCGCGTGGCCTTCCAGGTGTCGTCCAAGATCGACTCGCGCACCGTGCTGGACCAGATGGGCGCCGAATCGCTGCTGGGCCATGGCGACATGCTGTTCCTGCCGCCGGGCTCGGGTTATCCGCAGCGGGTGCATGGCGCCTTCGTCTCGGATGAAGAAGTGCACCGCGTGGTGGAATACCTGAAGTCCTTCGGCGAACCGCGCTACATCGAGGAAATCCTGGCTCCGCCGATTTCCGAGGACACGACCCAGGCCGACATGTTCGCCGGCGGCGAGGGGGGCGATGCCGAAGCCGACCCGCTCTACGACGAAGCGGTAGCCTTCGTGCTCAAGACGCGCCGCGCCTCCATCTCCTCGGTGCAGCGGCAATTGCGCATCGGCTACAACCGCGCTGCGCGGCTGGTGGAGCAGATGGAAACGGCGGGCGTGCTCTCGGCCATGTCGCGCAACGGCAGCCGAGATATCCTGGTGCCGCCCTCGGGTGGCGGCGGCGAAGAATAAAAAGCACAGCCCAAAAGAAAATCGGCGGACCCTTGCAGGTCCGCCGATTTTTTTTCATCACACAGCGCAATCATTGCGGCAGGTCAGGCGACCTGCCCGGGATCAGACATCCAGCTGCGTCACCAGCTTGGTGTTGATGTAGGCCTCGATGGCCTCGGTACCGCCTTCGGAACCGTAGCCGCTGTCCTTGATGCCGCCGAAGGGCAGTTCCGGCAGCGCCAGGCCCAGGTGGTTGATGGTCAGCATGCCGCTTTCCACGCGCGCGGCCAGGGCGTGCTTGGTCTTGGCCGACTTGGCGAAGGCATAGGCGGCCAGGCCGAAGGGCAGGCGGTTGGCTTCGGTGATCACTTCATCCAGGGTCTCGAAGGAATTGATGATGGCCAGCGGACCGAAGGGCTCCTCGTTCATCACGCGGGCGTCCAGCGGGACATTGGTCAGCACGGTCGGCTGGAAGAAATAACCCTTGTCGCCGATGCGCTTGCCACCGGTGCGCAATTGCGCGCCTTGCGAGACGGCATCATCAATCAGCGCTTCCAGCGCCGGGATGCGGCGCTTGTTGGCGACCGGGCCCATGCCCACGCCAGCTTCCAGGCCATTGCCCACCTTCAGCTGTTCGGCATAGGTGACGAACTTGTCGACGAAGGCGTTGAAGACACCCTTCTGCACCAGGAAGCGGGTCGGCGAGACGCACACCTGGCCGGCATTGCGGAACTTGGAGGTGGCCAGGGTCTTGGCGGCCAGTTCCACGTCCACATCGTCGAACACCATGGCCGGTGCGTGGCCGCCCAGTTCCATGGTGGCGCGCTTCATGTGCTGGCCGGCCAGGGCCGCCAGCTGCTTGCCCACCGGGGTGGAGCCGGTGAAGGAAATCTTCTTGATCACCGGATGCGGGATCAGGTATTCCGAGATCTCGGCCGGCACGCCGTAGACCAGGTTGATGACACCGGCCGGCACGCCTGCGTCCGCGTAGGCACGGATCAGTTCGGCCGGGGAGGCCGGGGTTTCTTCCGGGGCCTTGACGATGATGGAGCAGCCCGCAGCCAGGGCCGCCGAGAGCTTGCGCACCACCTGGTTGATCGGGAAGTTCCACGGGGTGAAGGCGGCCACCGGACCGACCGGCTCCTTGATCACCATCTGGTAGGCACCCGGCACGCGGGCCGGCACCAGGCGGCCGTAGGTGCGGCGGGCTTCCTCGGCGAACCAGTCGATGGTGTCGGCCGCGCCCAGGGTTTCCATCTTGGATTCACCCAGCGGCTTGCCTTGTTCCATGGTCATCAGGCGCGCGATATCGTCAGCGCGCTCGCGCAGCAGATCAGCGGCACGGCGCATGATCTTGGAACGCTCGAAGGCGGACATGTTGCGCCAGGTCTCGAAGCCCTTTTTGGCGGCTTCCAGGGCGCGATCCAGGTCGCTGCGGTCGGCGTGGGCGATCTTGCCGATCACTTCCTCGGTAGCCGGGTTGACGACATCGATGGTGCGGCCGGAGGCGCTGGCGGTCCATTCGCCGTTGATGAAAAGCTGTACGTCCTTATACATGGGCAATCCTCGTTCGTCAGGTTGGGGAAGGGCCGGCGCTGCCCGGCTCGGCCCAATGGGCTACCCGCAGGGCAGGCGCGATGGCCTGGGGAGAATGCAGACAGACCGGCTTGCGCCGCTCTGGTTCACACGCAATGCGAAGCCAGTGAAGCTTGTCGCGAAGACCACCTTTATACCACGCGCTTCATTTTCACGTCGGCCACCAGAGCGCCGACAGCGGCTTCCTACAAGGCTGGACGGGCGGGTCGGAAGCAGGAACAATCGTTCATACGCACCGGTCACACTGCCACAACAATATGCCCAGCCGAGGACTTCATGAGCAGCTCTTCCGACCCGTTTCGTCCCGCCCGCACCCCGCCAGCCGCTGCCCGTCCTCAATCCGGGGAGGAGCCGGGCAGTCCTTCCCCGGGCGGCCTGATCGCCGCTGCCCTGTTGAGCGCCGGCGCAGGTCTGTGGCTGGGAAGAAAGCGCCGCCAGAAGCGCGTGACTGCGTCGCCGACAGCGCCCCGGATGGTGGCCTCCCGCGCAGAGGAGGAGCGCAGCAAGGCACACACCGGCCATGCCACGACGGCTCATCACGATGCACTGCCGCAAGGACTGGAACGGGCCTTGCGGCTGGTCACGCTGGCCATGCCGCTGATTGCCGCCTGGCGCAAGGGATCTGCCCGGGCCAAGGCGGCTGCCGCCAAGGCCAAGACCGATACAGCGCTGCCGCCGGATGCCCCGGCGCGGATCGACATCGTCAAGGCCAAGCTGGAACCGGCCCCCTCGGACTATCTGGACCCGGCGGCCGAGGTCAAGATGATCAAGGGCGGCACGCGCGCCCAGCAGGCCTGGCAGATGACGGTGGCCGCGGTCAATGCCTGGATCGATGACTTCGCCCCCAGCATGGGAGCGGCCATCGCCTACTACACCATCTTCTCGATTGCTCCCATGCTGGTGATCGCCATCGCGGTGGCCGGCATGCTGTTCGGCCACGATGCCGCGCAGGGTGAGATCGTCAACCAGATCCGCGACATCGTCGGTACTGAAGGCGCGTTTGCCATCCAGGGTTTGCTGAAGTCGGTGAGCCAGCCGCGCGAGGGCATGATCGCCGCCGGCATTTCGGTAGTCACGCTGGTCATTGGCGCCACAGCGGTGTTTTCGGAATTGCAGAGTGCGCTCGACCGCATCTGGCGCATCCCCGTCGCCAGGAGAAAGAGTGGCCTGTGGCAACTGGCGCGCACGCGGCTGCTGTCCTTTGGCCTGATCATCGGTCTGGGCTTCCTGCTGATCATCTCGCTGGTGGTCAGTGCGGCGCTGGCGGCGCTGGGACGCTGGTGGGGCGGCTGGTTCGAAGGCTGGCAACTGCTGCTGCAGATGCTCAACTTCGTGCTGTCCTTCGTGGTGTTCTCCACGCTCTTCTCGATGATCTACAAGTTCATGCCGCGCGTGACACTGTCCTGGCATGACGTGTGGATCGGTGCCGTGGCCACCACCGTGCTCTTCATCATCGGCAAGTATCTGATCGGTCTGTATCTGGGCAGCACCGGCATGACCTCCGGCTTCGGGGCGGCCGGCTCGTTTGCACTGCTGCTGCTGTGGATCTATTACTCGGCCCAGATTTTCCTGCTCGGTGCCGAGTTCACGTGGATCTACGCCAACAACTTCGGCTCACGCGCGAAACGCCAGCGGCTGGTCAATACGGTGGAAGACCATCACGTGAGCATCGAGCAGGCGCAACAGGTGGTGCGTGCGGGAGACAATCCCCGCTAAGCCGGCAGGATGGCCGCGCACTCTTCGGCGGCCCACAGCCGCAGCGTATCGCCGAAGCCGCCGCGCGCCTTGCTCTGCTTGCGGGTGCTGGTGACCACCCGCACCCGCGCACTCCAGGCGATCTGCGCATCGGTGGCCTGCAAGGCCTGCACCAGTCCCACATCCTCATGACAGGCCAGCGGCGGAAAGCCGCCCGCACGCAGATAGGCCTGGGCGCAGACACCCAGATTGGCACCGTGGATATGGCGATGGCCATCCTCATCGTGATAGTCGCGCGCGAAGCGTTGCTGCACCTCCGGCGGATGATCGCCCCAGTGGTCGGGCGTGACCGTACCGCAGACCGCATCCGCCTTCAGCGCCAGTTGTGCCGCCAGCCAATCGGGGGCGACCCGCGTATCGGCATCGGTAAAGGCCAGCCAGCGTGCGCCCGCAGCGATCAGTGCGCGCGCACCGTGATGCCGCGCCAGGCCGACATTGCGCACCTGCAGCGGCAGCACCGTCACCGGATGGCGGCGTGCGATTTGCTCGGAGCCGTCGCTGCAACTGTCGAGTACCACCACGATGCTCACCGCCTCACCTTGCAGCTGAGGATGCGCAGCCGCCTTGCGCACCGCCTGCAGGCAGGCGTGCAGGCTGGCTTCTTCGTCGTGCGCGGGGATGACGATGCCGATCATGCTCGGTTCTCCGGAAAGTGGTGGGTGCAGTGCGGGTCAGATCCTGCGCCAGAGGTCGATGAGGATGTCTTCGTCCTCATAGCAGGCCTGGCGTTTCAGTCGCGCGTGCGCATCGATGAGCTGGTGCATGGGCCGCGTGGCCAGCAGGCGGTCATCGAAATCCTTCTTCCAGTGGCAGGCCAGCAGGTGTCCGCCCGGCGACAGGCTGGCTGCGGCCAGTGCCGCCATCTCGGCCATGTTGGGCGCATCGAAGTAGTAGCAAAGTTCGGAAAACACGATCAGGTCTACCGCCGGCATGTCATGGTCGGCCGCCGGCCATTGTTCGGGCAGCGACTGCCGGCGCACCTGTACATGCGACAGGTGCGCCGTCTTCTCGCGCGTGATGCGTACCGCTTCCGCGCTGAAATCGGAAGCCATCAGCCACTGGCAACGTGCGGCCAGTTGCAGCGTCAGTTCGCCGCTGCCACAGCCGGGCTCGAAGATGGCACTGCATTGCTGGCGCGGCAGGATGGCCTCGACCAGGGCACGCTTGCGTTGTTCGTACCAGCTGTCCCGCGTCTTCCACGGATCGTCGCTGGCGGCATAGAGCTGATCGAAATGGCGCGTGGCCGGAAGCTGTACTGCCCTCATAGGAAGAACACCTCGTAAGGCCGCACGAAATGCGCCAGCACGCCGGCCGGCAGTACCGGATCGCGTTCGCCGTCACTGCCGATCTGGCTGTGATAGCAGCGCAGGGCGCGTCGCTTCATCATGCCGGTGCCGGCATCGAAGGCCAGCTTGTGGGCGCGGCCCCAGGGGAATTCTCCGCCCAGCGGCTGTGCCCAGTGCCAGCCCCAGATCGGCACTTCCACCAGCTTGCAGCCCAGTTCGTGTTCCAGCTCGGCGGCCACTTCGCCCACGGTCTCGTGGTCGGGATGGCCGTCCAGCCGCCACGGCGCGAAGACGATGTCGGTATGGCGCAATTGCGCGATCAGCCAGGCCTTCAGCTCCAGCCTATGCTGGCGGATCTGGCCGTCGGGAATGCGCGCGCGCAGGATCTGCGCCTGACCCGCACCCAGGCATTCCAGCGCGGCCATGCTCTCGGCGGGACGCAGCAGCGGCAGGCGTGCTGCCAGCGGCGACGAGGGCGGGTGACTGCGTTCGCCATCGCTCACGGCGACCACGGCGATCTCGCGCATCATCCCTGCCAGTTGGGCGATCAGCCCGCCGCATCCGAGCGTTTCATCGTCGGGATGCGGTGCCAGGATCACCGCACGTGATCGCGCGGGCACCAGCTGGCCCAGTTCCAGTGCCGGCAGGGCATGCAGGCGCTGGCAGGATTGCCACACATCCTCGGCGGTGCCGTGGGCGATGTCGATATGGCGCGCAGGAGCGGCCGTCCTGGCCGATGGGGGCGGCTTTACAGTAAGCATGGGGAGGACTCCTCTTCAAGACTGGCCTTGGCCAGCGCGGTCATGTCGCGTTCGGCGTGGCTCTGGCGCAGCCACACCGGCAGGTCGGCCAGCAGGCGCGCACTGTGCCGGCTGCCGCAATAGGGATGGGGACCGAGGGCAGCCCCCAGGTCCTCGATGATCTTCAGGCAGGCTCGCTCCACCGTCAGGCGCGTGCGCAGGGCGTCCTGCATGGCATTGGCACGCGGATGGGCATCGATGCGTGCAGCGCTCTCGCGCAGGCAGGCCGCTGCTGCATGCCCGGCGCACAGTGCGCTGCCCAGCCGGGCCAGCGCATGGCTGTCTGCGCGCTGCGCCAGGCCTTGGCGCAGCACCGATACCAGCGCGGTAGCAGCGCCGTGCCAGCAGGCGGCAATGCCTATGCCACCCTGCCAAAAACCGGGGCGGTCCAGATAGAAGCCCGGACCGCCGATCACCTGCGCGGTGACGGTACGCAATTGCAGGCGCGCAGTGCGGGTGGCAGCCATGCCGATGGCAGCCCAGTCGTCCTCGATGATGCTGACGCCCGGCTGGCTCAGTTCAATGGCCAGCAGCCAATAGCGGTCTTGCTCGTCGCGATGGCCGAGCAGCGCATGCGTGACGGCGGCTGCGCCCGAGCACCAGGATTTTTCGCCGTCCAGAATGACCTGATCACCTTGCTCGCGCAGGCGCAGGCTGCCGGGCCGGCCTTGCGCGCACCACACGCCCCAGATCGAATGCGGTGGTACCGGGACGTGGGCTTCAGCCAGGATGGCGAGGGCATCGGTATGGGCTTCGAACAGCTTGGCCAGCGACAGATCCTGCGCGGCCACGGCCGCCAGCGCCTGCCAGCGCGCAAGCGTCTCGCCGTGGCCCGGCAGGGGCAGGCGGTCCAATCCCGCTACCACCAGCTGGCGCAGCAGCCGCGCGGCCACGACGGGTAGCTGGGTGTGCGGGGACTGGTGCAAGGCAGGCGCAATGAATTCCTCCAGCGCTGCAGGCAGCGAGGGGCAGGGTGGGGCGTAGCGTCGGGTGGAGCTGCACATCATGATGAGGGGCACAGAGGCGCACGGGCTGTGCAATGGTGAAGAGTATGAGTGCCTTCGCATCTGCAAGCTGTCGGTGCGCTACCGTGTTTGACGTAGGAATCCGGTAAGCGCTCGCATCCCGCCGAGCCCGTGCGCGCAAGCGCTGACGCCCTCTGTAGGAATCCGATGCGCTGTAAAACCGTCACGCGCCTACAGCCAAATTGCGCGCTCACTTTCATCATGGCGATCCGGACGCAGAAGTCTTCCATGCGCCGCGCCAAAGGGCGACCACGTGACCATGCAGTGCGCCCCCCACGAATGCATCACGCTCGGAGAAGCGACATGAAAACCAAGGATATCCCCGAAGAAGCGACGTTCGACGAATACAACAATGCCGCCGGCGGCTGGGGCTCGGTCAAGGCGCTCGGTGCCATCCTGCAGCAGGAGCACGTCATCGCCACCGGCACGCGCATTCTCATGAAGCAGAACAAGCCGGACGGCTTTGCCTGCGTCAGCTGCTCCTGGGCCAAGCCGGCTGATCCGCATCTGTTTGAATTCTGCGAGAACGGCGCCAAGGCCACCGCGTGGGAGATTACCGGCAAGCGCGCCACCCCCGAATTCTTCGCCCAGCATACCGTCACCGAGATGGAGAGCTGGAACGATCTCGAACTGGAATCCACCGGCCGCATCACCGAGCCCATGAAATACGATGCCGCCAGCGACCGCTACCTGCCGGTCTCGTGGAACGAAGCCTTCGATGACATCGCGGCGCAACTGCGTGCCATGGATCCGAAGAAGGTGGTGTTCTACGCGTCGGGCCGGGCCTCGCTGGAGACCTCGTACATGTATCAGTTGATGGCGCGCATGTACGGCACCAACAACCTGCCCGACAGTTCCAACATGTGCCACGAGTCCACTTCCGTGGCACTGCCGCAGACCATCGGCGTGCCCGTGGGCACGGTCAGGCTGGACGATTTCGAGCACACCGGGTGCATCCTCTTCTTCGGCCACAACACCGGCACCAATGCGCCGCGCATGCTGCATCAGCTGGAAGAGGCGCGCAAGCGCGGCGTACCGGTGATCACCTTCAATCCCTTGCGCGAGCGCGGACTGGAACGCTTCGTCAACCCGCAATCGCCCAAGGAGATGATCACCCCGGCGCACACCGATATCAGTTCGCAATATCTGCAGATCAGGATCGGCGGCGACACGGCAGTGGCGATCGGCATGGCCAAGCGCATCCTGGAACGTGACGAACGCGCCCGCACGCAAGGCTTGCCACGCCTGCTGGACCAGGCCTTCATCGATGAGCACACCAGCGGCTTCGAGGAGTTCGCCGCCGCTGCGCGTGCCGCCGAGTGGGCCGAGATTGAACGCCACGCCGGCGTCTCGCGCGCAGAGCTGGAGCTGGCGGCCGATACCTATGCCGCTGCGGACAGTGCCATGCTCATGTATGGCATGGGCATTACCCAGCATCGTGAAGCGGTGCGTGCCATCCACATGCTGACCAATCTGCTGCTCATGCGCGGCAATATCGGCAAGCCGGGCGCGGGCATCTGCCCGATCCGCGGGCATTCCAACGTCCAGGGTCAGCGCACCGTGGGCATCACCGAAAAACCGGAGATGGTGCCCAATGACAAGCTGCGCGCGCTCTATCATTTCGAGCCACCGATGGAAAAGGGCCTCAACACGGTGGAAGCCTGCGAAAAGATTCGCGATGGCGAACTGTCCGCCTTCTTCATGCTGGGCGGGAATTTCGTGCGGGCCATTCCCGATCATGGAGTGATGGAACCCGCCTGGCGCAAGCTGCCGCTGACGGTGCAGGTGGTGACGCACTTCAACCGTTCCTGCGTCATCCATGGCAAGGCGTCCTACGTGCTGCCCTGCCTCGGCCGCATCGAGATCGACCAGCAACGCGGCGGCGAGCAGGCCGTGTCAGTGGAAGACAGCACCGGCTGCATGCATGGCTCGCGCGGGCGGGTCAAACCGGCCTCGCCGCATCTGCTGTCGGAACCGGCCATCCTGGCCGAACTGGCCAAGCGACTGCTGCCGGTCAATCCGCAGGTGGACTGGGATGCGTGGGTCGGCGACTACGCCCTGATTCGCGATGCCATCGAGGCCACCTATCCTGACATCTTCCGCGACTTCAATGCACGCATGTGGACGCCAGGCGGTTTCGCGCGCCCGCTGGCGGCGCGCGAACGGCAATGGAAGACTCCCAACGGCAAGGCCAACTTCAAGACACCAGACGGCTTTGATCCTGATCCCGACATGCCTGGCGATGCCCCCGGCGTGTTGCGGCTCATGACCACGCGTGGTGACAGTCAATTCAATACCACCGTCTATTCGCTGGATGACCGCTTCCGTGGCGTGTGGGGCACGCGTCGCGTGCTGCTGATGAATCTGCGCGATTTGCAGCAGCAGGGATTGGGCGCAGGGGATTTCGTCACGGCCGAGACGGTGTCGGATGACGGCGTGCAGCGCCGCGTCGATCATCTGCGCGTGGAGCCTTTCGATATTCCGGTGGGCTGCGTGATGGGTTATTTCCCTGAACTCAACCGGCTCATCCCGCTGTTCCACCATGCACGCGGCAGCAAGGTGCCGGCGGCGAAGTCGATTCCGATTCGCTTGATTCCGGAGATTGGGGAGCCGGTGTTGTCGTGATTCGAGCGATGTATTTTTCTCGGGCGAAAAAAGGCCCCGCCAAAGCGGGGCCAAGAGGGAACTGAGGAAACCTCAGGGTTACAACACAAAAACACCTTGTCTACTGCGGTTCAGCTATTGGCTGATAAAAAATTTATATTGTTTATAAATTATCGTAAATCAGCCGTCGGAAATTTCTCCGATCAATACTTCCACATGATCTTCTGCAATTCCTTGGGATCATTGGTGCGGGTCAGGGCCAGCTCGGCCAGGATGCGCGCCTTCTGGGCATTCTGGTCATCGGTCACCACCCAGTCGTACTTGTCATCAGGCTGCTCGCCGTTGCGGATCACCACGCCGCTGCCGGTACGCGAGGCGCGGATCACCTGAACGCCCTTGCTGCGCACCTCCTGCAGCACCGGCACGATCTGTTCGGCCACGCTGCCGTTGCCGGTGCCATCATGGATGATGGCCTTGGCACCTGCTGCCACGAAGGCGTCATACGCCGTGCGGCTGACGTTGCCGTAGTTGTAGACGATGTCCACGCGCGGCAGGCTGCTGATCTTGTCGATGTCGAACTCGGTCTGCGTGGTGTGCGGACGCGCCGGCAGGCGATAGAAGCTCAGCTTGTTCTCCACCACATAGCCCAGCGGACCATAGGGCGAGCGGAAGGTCTCGACCTTGAAGGTATTGCTCTTGGTGACGTCGCGGCCGGAATGGATCTCGTCGTTCATCACCACCAGCGTGCCCTTGCCAGCGGCTTCCTTGCTGCCGGCCACCAGCACCGCGTCATACAGGTTCAGCGCACCATCCGCGCCCAGCGCGGTGCCGGGACGCATGGAGCCGACCACCACCACCGGCTTCTCGCTCTTCAATACCAGGTTCAGGAAATAGGCCGTCTCTTCGATGGTGTCGGTGCCGTGGGTGATGACGATGCCGTCCACGTCGCTCTGCTTCAGCAGTTCCGAGACGCGCTTGCCCAGCTTGATCAGACGCTCGTCATTGAAGCTCTCGCTGCCGATCTGGAAGATCTGTTCGCCGCGCACGTTGGCGATCTTGGAAATTTCGGGGACGGCGGCGATGATCTTGTCGACCGGGACCACGGCCGATTGATAGGCGGCCGTATTGACGCTGGATGCGCCCGCGCCGGCGATGGTGCCACCGGTGCCGATGACGACCACGTTGGGCTTCTTGTCCTGGGCGTGCGCCGCAAAGGCGCAGGCCAGCGAGAGGATCATGACCGAACCGATTTTTTTGAAGTGTGCCTGCTGCATTGTTATAAGTCTCCTGGTTGCCACGGTGAGGCCGCGGGCGATCGCCAATTTTTCTAAGTCTCTGTGCGGCGGATCGCGCGGATGAATTCGCGCACGGGGCGTCGAACGTTGGCGATCATACGAAAGCGCCGCGCCGCTGTCTCATGCTTTTAAAACATGAACGAATGCACGGCATGCATGAACCCGAGCAGTACCCATGGGGCTCGCAAGACAGTAGATGGAAATGCAGGCGAAAAAAAGACCGCTCGCGGCGGCCCCTGATACAGGAACGCCCGGCGGTCCGTCAGAAGAATTCCACCGTATCGTTGGTCGTGATGCCCGAACGCAGCACGCCTGAATTCACCAGTTCCTGGTAGTAGCAGATGCGGTTGCGGCCGCTCTTCTTGGCGTGATACAGCGCCTGGTCGGCATGGCCCAGGATCACCACCGGCGTTTCGCGCGCGATGTTGACGAAGCCCAGGCTCACCGTGACCTTGCCGACCTGCGGGAAATCATATTCCTGCACGTTCTGGCGGAAGCGGTCGAAGATCTTGCGCGCATCGGTGAGGGTGGTCGAGCGCAGCAGGATCACGAATTCCTCGCCGCCAAAACGGAAGATGCGGTCATGCGCGCGGAACGAGGCGCGCAGGATGTTGGCCACCAGGATCAGCACTTCATCGCCATACAGGTGGCCGTAGCGGTCATTGACCTGCTTGAAGTGATCGATGTCGACCACCCCCAGCCAGTGGCCCTTGGGTTCGTCATTGCTGTCGTGGCGGCGTTCGTCGCGGTCCACGGAATGGGCTTCGTGCGGCGCGATGGCGAAGGCGTAGCGGGTGAACTGCTCGTCGAAGGTCTTGCGGTTGAACAGGCCGGTGAGCGCGTCGCGCTCGCTGTAATCCAGCAGGCTCTGGTAATTGCAATAGACGTGGAAGATGCCGCGGATCACATCCAGCATGGTCGGTGCAAAGGGCTGCTGGCTGCGGATCTCCAGGCAGGAATTCATCTTCCCATGCAGCCAGACCGGCAGCCACAGTACGTGTTCGCCCTCGGGCGTGGTTTCGTCGAACTCGTTGAGATGATTGCGGATACAGGCCAGCATGGCCGGATAGGCCGACAGCGGTTCCTTGGGATCGTCGCTGGTCAGTTCGGCGATGGTGTGGACCGTGCCATCGCGGATGACCATCTTTTCCTGCACGAAGTATTCATCGCGCAGCGTGAAGATGTCGAGCATGCGGATGGCCTCGACCTCAGTGAGCTGATACAGCGCGGAGATGACGGAGATGGCCAGGCGGGAGTGCTCCCGGTGGGCCGTGATTTCTACCAGATGCTTGAGCAGCGGTTTTTTCATCTCGTCGTCGATGTCCTGCATGAGCCCATTGTTCTATGTATGGTCGGTACTCGGCTGTGCTTGCCCGGCGTCTTCGACTGCGGGCTGGCTGACATGCCATGAAGCAGTGCCCGGCCATCGGCAGGAGCGTAGTCAGGAGCAAGGCATGTCGCAGCGGAATGAAGACGATCCCGGTGCAAGATTCACGCCATCAAGCTAGCACGGAAGCACAAGGATTTTACAGGCGGCAAGCATGGGAATGAAGCAGTTTCTGCATGTCACTGCAGAAAATTTGCGCTTTGATTGCCGCATGGAAACTTTAGATCTCGCGTGACTTTCACTTACGTGGGGCTTGGTGAGTATTGCGTGCGTTCTTGCCAGTCAATCCCGCAGTATCAGGCTGAAGCCCAGGCGCATGGCGGAATTGCGGCGATGCGTCATTTTCAGGCAGGCACGTCGTCAGCTTCTCAGCTGCCGAAAATCGATGAGCGGTTTTTGGGGTTTACTTACAAAAAATCGCCGGGCAACAGCCGGCGATATTTGTTTATATCATTTGTAATAGTGTTCCGGATTTCCGATTGCAGGAGACCGGTTTGCTGCTTCAGGCATAGATGATCAGCAGCGCCACGGCGATGATCAGACCAAACTTGGTGATCTTGTAGACGGTCTTGTTCCAGTTCTTGAAGCGGCGGCGATACTGCCCGGCCAGCCAGACGAAGCGGAACAGCTTGTTGACGCGCCCGGTCTGGTCGCCGGTCTCATTGGGCGAGGCAGCGGCGGTCATCATGGTGCGGCCGAGGAAGCCATTGATGGCTTCTGCCCAACGATAGCGCAGCGGACGCTCGACATCGCAGAAGAGGATGATACGGTTCGTCTCGGAGCCGTTCTGTGCCCAGTGGATGAAGGTCTCATCGAACACCACGCTCTGGCCATCACGCCAGCTGTAACGCTGGCCGTCGACTTCGATGAAGCAGCGGTCGTCGTTGGGCGTGACCAAGCCCAGGTGGTAGCGCAGCGAACCGGCGAAGGGATCGCGGTGCGGATTGAGCGTGCCGCCCGGAGCCAGTTCGGCAAACATGGCGGCCTTCACCGACGGGATGCGCTTGAGGATTTCCACGGTCTTGGGGCAGAACTTCTCGGCCGAGGGATGGCTGGCGTTGTACCACTTCAGATAGAAACGCTTCCAGCCAGCCTTGAAGAAGGAGTTGAAGCCGGCATCGTCATTCTTTTCCGCCGCCTTGATCTTGGCCATCTCGCGCAGGGCCACGGCTTCGTCGCGGATCACTTCCCAGTTCTGGTCGATGAGGGCGAGGTCATCGAACTGCTTCACGGCCGGGTAGGGGACCGCCGGTACGCGCGAAAAGGCGTACATGAACAGGTTGATCGGCGACATGATCGAGGAGTGATCGAAGAACTGCCGCAGGAAGGGCAGGCGCACGCGTCCACGGAAATGGATGAACAGGATGGAAAACAGATAGATGAAGACAATTGCCCACTTCATTGCAGGGTCCTTTGATGTTGCCGGCCTTTTCGAATCAAATGAAGGAAAAGGCTGAGACGGATATCCGTCCATATGGGGTCAGGGCCGGGAAGATCAACGACAGCGCTCCGCCAATGGCGGAACGGCTGACAGCAAACCAGGCTGGAAGACGCCGTGATGCTGCAAGATGCGCGATGATGAGCTGAAATCCCGGTGGCTGCGCACGCCCGGCAGGATGCCGGCAACGCAGAGCAAGCGAGGATTCTACACCAAGGGCTCGTCAGAGTTTGTAAGGGCGCTGATTGCCCTATGTGAAGAATCCTGCAACAAACGCATGCGCTGACCCAGATCAAGCGGGCAAAAAAAAGGACCGGGCAATCCGGTCCTTTCCAGGGCGTGAACGAAAACGCTCAAGCGGCCTGGGTCACCACCTGGCGTGCGCGGTTCCAGCGCGGCAGGCCGGTGAAGGCGAAATCGATTTCCGGCACGTGGCCGGAGACGATCTCGGCGATCGCGCGGCCGGAGCCGCAGCCCATGGTCCAGCCCAGGGTGCCGTGACCGGTGTTGAGGTACAGGTTGGCGAACTTGGTCTTGCCCACGTAGGGGACGTTGGACGGGGTCAGCGGGCGCAGGCCGGTCCAGTAGGTCGGGTTCTCGTAGTCGCAGCCATCGGGGAACAGTTCACGGGTGCGGCGGGTGATGGCTTCGCAGCGGGTGGTATTGAGTTCGCGGGTATAGCCGTTCAGTTCGCAGGTGCCAGCCACGCGCAGGCGGTCGCCCAGGCGCGAGACCACCAGCTTGTAGCCGTCGTCGGTGAGCGAGACGGTGGGGGCGGCGTCCGGGTTGGTGATCTGGTAGGTGGCCGAATAACCCTTGCCAGGGTAGAGCAGCAGGTCGATGCCCAGCGGCTTGACCAGTTGCTGCGAGAAGCTGCCCATGGCAACCACGAAGGTATCGGCCTTCAGGACTTCATGGCGGCCGTCCGGGTTGATGACTTCCACCCCGGTCACCCGGGCGGCGGCACCAGCGCCTTCGGTGATCAGCCGGGTGATGCTGGTGGAATAGCGGAATTCGACGCCGGCTTCTTCACTTTTCTTGGCCAGGCCGGTGGTGAGCTTGAAGACGTCGCCCGATTCATCGGTGGCGGTGAAGTCGCCGCCGACGATCTTGTTGCGGATCGAAGCCAGGGCCGGTTCGATGCGCACGACTTCATCAGCACCGATGGATTCGCGCGGGCAGCCCAGGTCGCGCATGAGCTTGGCGGCGGGCAGCGAGTCCTGGAATTCCTTTTCTTCGGTGTAGAAGTGCAGGATGCCGCGGGTCAGGTGGTCGTACTGGATGCCGGTGTCGGCGCGTACGGCTTGCAGGGTCTGGCGGCTGTATTCGCACAGGGCGACGATGTTGCGGATGTTCTCGTCGGTGCGGGCGGCGGTGCACTCACGCAGGAAGGCCACGGCCCACTTCCACTGCAGCCATTCGGGACGGAAGCGGTAGAGCAGCGGGGCGTCTTCCTTGCCCAGCCATTTGAGCACCTTCATCGGGGCGGCCGGATTGGCCCAGGGTTCCGCGTGCGAGACCGAGATCTGGCAGCCGTTGGCGAAGCTGGTTTCCTGCGCCGCGCCGGGCTGGCGGTCGATGACAGTGACGTCGTAGCCCTGCTTCTTCAGGAACCAGGCGGAAGCGGTTCCGATAATGCCTGCGCCCAATACGATCACTTTCATCTCACTCTCCCGGTTTTGCATGAACTTGCTGTGGTTGTTCGGACGTTCGCATTTGTGAATTCAAATGCGAACAATGCAAGCATTGTAAGAAAAGCGTGATTGCCGATGTGATCAATACTGGCTGGAATTTTTATGAATAAAAAGGCTGTTGCAATATTTTTATTCAAAAGAAAAAGAAAAATCCAGCAAGATTTACATTTTTGAAGATGTGAAGCGCGCCATCTCTTCCGCCACGGCGCGCTCGACCGTTTCGGTGAGGGCATCGCGCAGGCCTTCCCTGACGCGCTGCATCACGATATCGGAAAGATGGTCCAGCGCCAGCGCCATCTGGTCCTGCAGGTGTTGGTGCAGCACGGTATCGACGCGTTCCAGCAGGCTTTGCAGGACGTTTTCGCGGATTTCCTGTTCCCACTGGCGGTATTGCTCGGCGGCCGGGGTCACAGGGGGCAGGGGCGTCATTGCCGGGGCCGCCGCTGCGGGCGCCTGGTAATGGGTATTCGCGGGCTGGGTGTGGAAGGCGCCCGGCTGCATGGGGGCGGCGTAATCCGGGGCCGGGGGCGCTGCCGGTGCGAGCGGGATGATCTCGGTGAGCAGGGGGATGCTGTTGTCGTCGTGGTTCATGGCGTGAGCGGGCGGGGCGGGCTCAGGCGGCCACGTGGTGCGAGAGGGGATAGCCGCGTTCCTTGTAGAAACGGTAGCGGTCGCGGCCGGCGGCCTTGTCGGCATCGTCGGCGGAAATGATTTCCAGCAGGCGTTCAAAGCGCGCGAAATGCGCGGGGGTGTCGCTGCCCAGGTTGATGAGGATCTGGTGGTGCGGCAGGTCGGCGCTGTCGTCGGCGGTCAGGATGATGGGCGTCTGCGCGGCCAGCGGGTCGCCGGCCATCACGTGCGGCAGGAAATCCTGCTCGGAAAAGCTCCAGAGCGCCTGGTCCAGTTGCTGCAATTCGGCACGGTCGGGGGTGCGCAGTACCAGGGTGGCACCGGAAGCGCGCGCCTTGCGCACCAGACGGCACACGTAGGCGATCTTTTGCGGGACGTTGCTGTGAAAGTCGATTCGGGTCATCCCGCCAGTATAGTGGGTCGCGGTGCAGCAGGCTATCGGAGTGCCAAAGAAGGCCCCTGTCCGGCGGATTTTGGTAGTGGTTTCCGTCAGGTGAGTCGATCTTTTTCGAGAAATGGGGCCTGATTGCTTGAGGGTAATCTGCTTTGCCGCTTGTCAAATTTAGACTCCTTTCACTCCAAAACGTCAGCACTTCTTCAGCGAGCGCCGATGGGCTTTGGGGCGATCGTTGGCGATTGATGGAAGGAGCAAAAATGAAACACACGAAATCGGATGGGTGGCACTTGGTAAGCGATTTTTTAGGCAGCATCGGCACGCATGGCCTTCGGCAAGCTGGTTATCTGGGCCGGACGGGAGAATGCGCATGAAGATCATCGGTTGGATTCGCTACGGCGACAAAGCCGCCAGCGGTGGTACGGTGATCGAAGGTGACCAGACTTGCCTCAGCCATGGGCGTGCTTATGCATTTCAAGGCGCTCGCATGGCGTGCCGCAAGAATTGCATCATCGCACATGGTTTTGCTCGCTCCACCTTGACCAATGGACGGCCGCAGGTGATTCATGGAATGAAAACGAGTGCCGGATGCCCGTTGCAATCAACGCTCAACGAGATTGACGGTGTAGGCAGTGATGATGGGGAGGAAATACCACTTCGCTTTGTTTAAAACGAGGAAGGCGAGTGGATAGGGAAGATGAATGAGGGGTACGATCAGCACTTCGTCGTGACTGACGAGGAGACGGGGCAAGCTCTTGCCCATCGCTATTACAGGATGATTTGCAACGGTAAAGTTACTGAAGGAAAAACCGACATTCATGGGAAGACAGCGAAAGTGTCTTCCGATGAGCCGGCAGAAGTCACTATCGAGGTCATGCCAGAAGGCTACTCGGGAGGCTCCGCATGATTCCGCAGGCAGTCGCCGTTGCAACGGTAGCTTTAACGCTGAAGTCGGATTCGGAGCCAGTCCGCATACGTGTCAATAAGCCACGCGGCTCGGTTTATTGGGGCGGTGCCGGCCTGAACGGACCTTACATCCAGGATCAAGTCGCAGCACTCCAAGAAGCCGGAATTGAGCATGTCTGGATAGGAAAGCGCACTTATGGCGATTATCCGGATGCGGCACGCTCTGCTACTGACCTGCGCTATGAGGCGCGCGGCGATGATCGCACCTTGCTGATTGAGGGCATGGAGAACGTTCCTGCCGAACAGTTCAATCTGATCGGTTATTCCTACGGATCATTGATGGCTGCACAAACAGCTCACGTCTACGCTAGAAATGGGCATATTGTCGATCACCTGGTGTTGATTGCTTCCCCTATTGATCGGGATTTTCTTGAAAAGCTACAGACGAACCGAAACATCAAGAGAATCATTATTATTGACCTTCGGGAGTACAAAGACCATATTTTTGCCGGCATGTCGCAGTGGCGGCTCATTCTCTCAAAATCAACGCTGGAGAAACAGGATGCGGCCTCTGGCACCACGCGCCGTGTAGGGCATTTCTATTACAGACCGGACTCTGATGAAGGGAAGTTTCGTCGCAGGCAACTTGCGAACTATTTATATCGACAGGGCTTAAGATGATTTTTAGAAGCTTCTTGCCAAATGCACTTCGTGTACTGGCCCTTCTTGGAGCAATCTTGTTCATTGTCAGTGGGCCAGATTATCTACGCGGAACAATTTACTACGGATTGTTGAATGACTGGCACTTCCAGCATGTTGCCGGCTGGGGCTTCCGTTTCGCGTCCTGGTGTCAATTGTTAATGCTCGGACTTCTCGCGGTCTCGCCGTTCTGGATATTTGTCAAAAACGACAGCCCGGCAAAATTTCTACCGAACCGCCACATCATCAACCTGATGGTTGGATTCGGACTGATCTTTTTCCTGCTATCCGTCTCTTTTGAAATGCTGCTGAAAAACCATTTTCCTTAGGAAGCTGCCTCGCTCATTTTCGATGAACGTTGCCCCTCCTTATGGGCCAATACAGGTGAGAAAGTCTCACAAACAACAAAGCCCCGGTTTCCACCGAGGCTTTGTTTACTTTTACTATCTGAAGAACTGGTGACTCAGGCGGCCATGCCACTATGCCGCAGCAAGGCATCAATGCTCGGCTCCCGTCCCCGGAACGCCTTGAAAGACTCGATGGCCGGACGTGAACCCCCCACGGCCAGGATTTCCTGCTGGAAGCGGCGACCGGTTTCCAGCGAGATCACGTTGCCGCTGCCGGCAGCCGCTTCCTCAAACGCACTGTACGCATCCGCTGACAGCACTTCAGCCCACTTGTAGCTGTAGTAACCCGCCGCATACCCGCCTGCGAAGATGTGCGAGAAGGAATGCTGGAAGCGGTTGAATTCCGGCGGGCGGATCACGGCCACGCGGTCACGCACGCTGTCGAGCAGCTGCTGCACGGTTTGCTGGCCACCGGCTTCATATTCATGGTGGATCAGCATGTCGAACAGCGAAAACTCCACCTGGCGCAGCATCTGCAGGCCGGACTGGAAGTTCTTGGCGGCGATCATCTTGTCATACAGCGCGCGCGGCAGCGGCTCGCCGGTCTCGGCATGCGCGGTCAGCTGCTGCAGCACATCCCATTCCCAGCAGAAGTTCTCCATGAACTGCGAGGGCAGTTCCACCGCATCCCACTCCACGCCGGAAATGCCGGACACGCCCACTTCATCGACTTGCGTCAGCATGTGATGCAGGCCATGGCCGAATTCGTGGAAGAGGGTGATCACTTCATCATGCGTGAACAGGGCCGGCTTGGCCACGCCATCGACTACCGCGGGTTCGGTGAAATTGCAGACCAGGTAGGCGATCGGGGTTTGCACGCCTTGCGCAGTCAGGCGGCGCGCGCGCGCATCATCCATCCAGGCGCCGCCACGCTTGCCGGAGCGGGCATACAGGTCCAGGTAGAACTGGCCCACCAGCTGGCCATCACGCTCGATGCGGTAAAACTTCACATCCTTGTGCCACACCGGTGCGGTATCGGGCTTGATCTGCACGCCGAAGAGCTGCTGCGCCACCTGGAACAGGCCGCCAACCACCTTGGGCTCGGGGAAATATTGCTTCACTTCCTGTTCCGAGAAGGCGTAGCGCTGCTCGCGCAGTTTTTCGGAAGCGTAGGTGCTGTCCCATGCCTTCAGTTCGTCCAGGCCCAGCTTTTCACGGGCGAAGGTCTTCAGTTCTTCATAGTCCTTCTGGCCGAAGGGGCGGGCGCGCTGGCCCAGATCTTCCAGGAAGGCGATCACTTCGCCGGGCGACTTGGCCATCTTGGCCACCAGCGAAACTTCAGCGAAGTTGTCGTAGCCCAGCAATTGCGCTTCTTCCTTGCGCAGTTGCAGGATCTGGTCGATGTTGCCGCTGTTGTCCCATTCCGGCTTGACGCCCAGCTCGGACGCCTTGGTGGCATTGGCACGGTAGATCTTCTCGCGCAGCGCGCGATTATCTGCATATTGCAGCACCGGGAAATATGAGGGGAAGTGCAGCGTGAACTTGTAGCCGGGCTTGCCATCCTTCTCGGCGGCGGCCCGTGCAGCTTGCTTCACATCGGCCGGAAGCCCCGACAATTCGGCCTCGTCCTCGACGAAGAGGGCGAAGTCATTGGTGGCGTCCAGCACGTTTTCGGAGAAACGGGTGGTCAGCATGGCCTGCTTTTCCTGGATCTCGGCGAAGCGTTCCTTCTTGTCGTCGGCCAGTTCGGCACCGGACAGGCGGAAGTCGCGCACGGCATTGTCCACCACCTTGCGGCGCGCGGCCGACAGGGAGGCGAAGGCCGGGCTGGCCTGCAGGGCCTTGTACTTCTCGAACAGCGCCAGGTTCTGGCCCAGCGAGGTCCAGAATTCCACCAGGCGCGGCTGGTTCTCGTTGTAGGTGGCGCGCAGGGCCGGGGTGTCCATCACCGAATTGAGGTGGCCGACCACGCTCCAGGCGCGGCCCAGCTTTTCGGTGGCCGATTCCAGCGGCTCGACGAAATTGTCCCAGGTGACTTCGGCCATCGGTGCTTCCAGTTCGGTGACCAGGCGGCTGGCGTCGGCCAGCAGCTTGTCCAGTGCCGGGGTGACGTGCTCCGGCTGGATGGCATCGAACTGGGCATAGCCCGAGAAATCGAGCAGGGGATTGGCGGCGATGTCAGTGGTGGTCATGGGCTCTCGTTTCTCTGAAAACATCCGGCAGCCAGGCTGCCGGAGGGTAATGCGCTAAGGGCGTGCCGATCAGCTGCGTTCGGCGGCTTCAATGGTGTTGACCAGCAGCATGGTGATGGTCATCGGACCCACGCCACCCGGCACCGGGGTGATCCAGCCGGCAACTTCCTTGGCATTGGCGAAATCGACGTCGCCGCACAGCTTGCCGTTGTCATCGCGGTTCATGCCGACGTCGATGACGACTGCGCCAGGCTTGACCATGTCGGCGGTGACGATGTTGCGCTTGCCGGTGGCGACCACCAGGATGTCGGCCTGGCGGGTGTGGTGGCCGAGGTCACGGGTCTTGGAGTTACAGATAGTGACGGTGGCACCGGCTTGCAAGAGCAACATCGCCTGCGGCTTGCCGACAATGTTCGAGGCACCGACCACCACCGCATTGGCGCCACGCACCGGGTAGTCGATCGATTCCAGCATCTTCATGACGCCATAGGGGGTGCAGGGGCGGAACAGCGGCTGGCCGGTCATCAGCAGCCCGGCGTTGCTGACGTGGAAGCCGTCCACGTCCTTTTCCGGGGCGATGGCTTCGATCACCTTGTGGGCGTCGATATGGGCCGGCAGCGGCAGCTGCACCAGGATGCCGTTGATCTTGGGATCGGCGTTGAGGGCGTCGATGCGGGCCAGCAGCTCGGCTTCCGTCATCGAGGCTTCATATTTTTCCAGCACGGAGTGCAGGCCGTTGTCCTGGCAGGCCTTGACCTTGTTGCGCACGTAGACCTGGGAAGCAGGGCTGTCGCCCACCAGGATCACGGCCAGGCCGGGTTGCTTGCCTTGGGCGGTGAGGGCGGCGGCGCGCTGGGCCACTTCGGCGCGCAGTTGTTGGGAGAGCAGGTTTCCGTCGATCAGTTGGGCAGACATGGCAGATAAGGCTTTAGAAAGTGAAGGGCAGGGCTGGGAAGAAGGCGCCCGGTCAGGCCGGGACCACTCGAACTCAAGGCGCAAAGCACCGGAACCCGTGATTATAAAGCCAGGCGGCAGGCCGGACGAAATGCCGGCGCGAGATGGCATATTGCTTGATTGCAAATACTTTTTGCATCAATTTCCTTCATATTGGCATTTGGGGTGGCGCACGACGGGGATTTGCAATTTCGGTTATGCTCCCGCATCCTGAAGCCCCAGCTGCTAATACATAGCGACAAGAACCAAGGACTACCGCATGACCGATCTCCTCACCCGCCGCCTGCAACAGCTTTCCCAGCCGCACCATCTTGCGCTGCTGGGCCAGGGCCTGCGCGGCGTGGAACGGGAGACGCTGCGCGTGGACGGCCAGGGTCATCTGGCCCGCACGCCCCATCCGCCGGCGCTGGGTTCGGCCCTGACCAATGACCTGATCACCACCGATTATTCCGAAGCGCTGCTGGAATTCATCACCCCGGCCATGCCCGACATCGCCGATGCCCTGCAGCGCCTGGACGAGATCCACCGCTTTGCCTACACCAAGCTGGACGGCGAATTCCTGTGGAATGCCTCGATGCCCTGCGTGCTGCCGCCGGAAGACGAGATTCCGCTGGCCTGGTACGGCAGCTCGCACATCGGCATGTTGAAGCACGTCTACCGCCGTGGCCTTGCGCTGCGCTATGGCCGCACCATGCAGTGCATCGCCGGTATTCACTACAACTTCTCTTTAAGTGAAGACTTGTGGGAAGTCCTGCGGGACGGCGATGACACCGTCGACCCTTCCCTGTCGCGCCGCGATTACCAGTCCGAGCGCTACATTGCCCTGATCCGCAACTTCCGCCGCTACAGCTGGCTGCTGATGTACCTGTTCGGTGCTTCGCCGGCGGTGGCGACCAATTTCCTGCGCGGCCGGCCGCACCAGCTGGAGACGCTCTCCGAAGACACGCTCTTCCTGCCCTACGGCACCAGCCTGCGCATGAGCGACCTGGGCTACCAGAACCACGCCCAGGCCAACATCACCCCGCACTACAACAACCTGCCGGCTTACATCCGCAGCCTGGCGCATGCCGTCAGCGAGCCGTACCCGCCGTATGAAGCCATTGGCACCAAGCGCGACGGTGAATGGGTGCAGATCAATACCAACATCCTGCAGATCGAAAACGAGTTCTACTCGGCGATCCGCCCCAAGCGCGTCATCAACAGCGGCGAGCGCCCGGTGCAGGCGCTGTCGGCGCGCGGCGTGCAGTATGTGGAAGTGCGCTGCATGGACATCGATCCCTTCAATCCGCTGGGCATCGGCCTGGAAGCGGCGCGTTTCCTGGATGTGTTCCTGCACTTCCTGGCGCTGGAATCGAGCTGCCTGACCTCGGACGAGGAGGGCGTGGAAAACCGCGCCAACTTCCTCGCCACCGTCAAGGAAGGCCGTCGCCCCGGCTTGAAGCTGCAGTTCAAGGGTGAAAGCCTGCTGCTCACCGACTGGGGCCAGCAACTGCTGGACCGCATGGAACCGGTCGCCGACCTGCTGGACCGTCATCTCGGCGGCACCCAGCACCGCGACAGCCTGGCCGTGCAGCGCGCCAAGCTGGCCGATCCCGACAGCACGCCCTCGGCGCGCGTACTGCGCGAGATCCGCGAAGCCGGCAATTCCTTCCCGGCTTATACCCTGGCCAACAGCCAGCGCCAGGCCGCCGAACTGATCGCCCGTCCGCTCTCGCCCTCCAAGACGGCTGACTTCGTGGCCATCGCCCAGGCTTCGCTGGATGCCCAGCGCGACATCGAGCGCACTCAGGTCGGCGACTTCGATACCTTCGTGGCCGCCTACCGGGCCAGTACCCTGGGCAATATCGCCATCTGATACCGGACCTTCCGCTTCATTTATGGTGGGCAATCCCTGAACGATATACAAAATGGCAACGCCTCGTCCCTCGACGAGGCGTTTTTGCTTGTCGGCCGGAAAGGCAGGTCATTGCTGCCTTGGCAATTCTTTCCGTTCACTTTTATGGTGCGAAAAATGCTGTTTGAGGCACTCCCGGCAGCCTTTGCGGCATTGCAAACAGGGCAAGAAACCCTCGCTCACAGGGGCATATAGTAAAAATACGAGGCCCTGGAAGCCCCTATTCATGCCGCTTTGCAGCATATTTTCGCATTATGAAATTGATTATCGTAATTTGAAAATCAAAAATTCCCTGATAAAATTCGTCGTCCACACGGCTGGAAGACCGTACATTTAAGCCTGTTTCGCCTCCAACGCCTTGCCCCACGGGCCGGGAAGGATTGCAGCACAGGCAACACATGGCGCTTTTCCTGCAACACCTGCCGGCGGCATTGCGTACCGAATGAACCGACCGACCCGCCTGGTCCACCCGACCGGACGGATCTCTCAACAACCAGGAGACATGACATGTCAGCCCAAATCGATCAAGTTCTGGCGCAGGCCGCCAACGATCCCGATGTGATGGAAACCCAGGAGTGGCTTGACGCCCTCGAAGCCGTGATCGAAAAGGAAGGCCCGGACCGCGCCCACTACCTGATGGAACGCATGGTCGATCTGGCGCGCCGCCGTGGTGCCCACATCCCCTTCTCCAGCAACACTGCCTACGTCAACACCATTCCGGCCGACCAGGGCGAGCACTGCCCGGGCAACCTGGAATATGAAGAGCGCCTGCGCTCCTGGATGCGCTGGAACGCCATGGCCATGGTGGTCAAGGCCAACCGCGTGGATGGCGACCTGGGTGGCCACCTGTCTTCCTTCGCTTCGCTGGCCAACATGCTGGGCATCGGCTTCAACCATTTCTGGCACGCCCCGACCGAAGAGCACGGTGGCGACCTGCTGTACATCCAGGGCCACTCATCCCCCGGCATCTACGCGCGCGCCTTCCTGGAAGGCCGCCTGACCGAAGACCAGCTGATCCACTTCCGCCGCGAAGCCGACGGCCATGGCCTGTCGTCTTACCCGCACCCCAAGCTGATGCCGGAATTCTGGCAGTTCCCGACCGTCTCGATGGGCCTGGGCCCCTTGATGGCGATCTACCAGGCACGCTTCCTGAAGTACCTGCACGCCCGTGGCATCGCCAAGACCGACAACCGCAAGGTTTGGGCCTTCTGTGGCGACGGGGAAATGGACGAGCCGGAATCGATGGGCGCCATCGGCATGGCCGGCCGTGAAAAACTGAACAACCTGGTCATCGTGGTCAACTGCAACCTGCAGCGCCTGGACGGTCCGGTGCGCGGCAATGGCAAGATCATCCAGGAACTGGAGTCCGACTTCCGCGGCGCCGGCTGGAACGTGGTCAAGGTCATCTGGGGCAGCGGCTGGGACGAGCTGCTGGCCAAGGACAAGGACGGCATCCTGCAGAAGGTCATGATGGAAACCGTCGACGGCGAGTACCAGAACTACAAGGCCAAGGACGGCGCCTTCGTGCGCAAACACTTCTTCGGCAAGCATCCCAAGCTGCTGGAAATGGTCTCCAAGATGTCGGATGACGACATCTGGCGCCTGACCCGCGGCGGCCACGACCCGCACAAGATCTACGCGGCCTTCAAGGTCGCCCAGGAATCCAAGGACCAGCCGACCGTGATCCTGGCCAAGTCCATCAAGGGCTATGGTTTCGGCAAGGCCGGCGAAGCGCGCAACACCGCGCACAACACCAAGAAACTGGACGACGAAGCCATCCGCGCCATGCGCGACCGCTTCCAGCTGCCGATCTCGGACGCTGAACTGCCCAACATCCCGTTCTTCAAGCCGGCTGACGATGCGCCGGAAATGCAGTACCTGCACGAGCGCCGCAAGGCCCTGGGCGGTTACCTGCCGCAGCGCCGCGTCCACGCCGACGAAAAGCTGCCGGTGCCGGAACTGTCGGCCTTCCAGGCCATGCTGGAACCCACCGCCGAAGGCCGTGAGATCTCCACCACCGCCGCCTATTCGCGCGTGCTGACCGCACTGCTGCGCGACCCCAACCTGGGCCAGCGCGTGGTGCCCATCATGGTCGACGAGTCCCGTACCTTCGGTATGGAAGGCCTGTTCCGCCAGATCGGCATCTTCAGCCAGGTCGGCCAGCTGTACGAACCGGTCGACAAGGACCAGGTGATGTACTACCGCGAAGACAAGGCCGGCCAGATCCTGCAGGAAGGCATCAACGAAGCCGGTGGCATGAGCTCGTGGATCGCTGCGGCGACCTCGTACTCGACCAACAACCGCGTGATGATTCCGTTCTACACCTACTACTCCATGTTCGGTCTGCAGCGTATCGGCGACCTGGCGTGGGCAGCCGGTGACATGCGCGCTCGCGGCTTCCTGATCGGCGGCACCGCCGGCCGTACCACCCTGAACGGTGAAGGCCTGCAGCACGAAGACGGCCACAGCCACGTGTTCGCGTCGGCGATCCCGAACTGCATCCCCTACGACCCGACCTTCGCCCACGAAGTCGCCGTGATCATCCATGACGGCCTGCGCCGCATGGTGGCCAACCAGGAAGACGTGTTCTACTACATCACCGTGATGAACGAGAACTACGGCCACCCTGGCATCAAGCCGGGCCAGGAAGAGGGCATCGTCAAGGGCCTGTACCTGCTGAACGAAGGCGGCAAGGAAAACAAGCTGCGCGTGCAACTGCTGGGTTCGGGCACCATCCTGCGTGAAGTCATCGCTGCGGCCGACCTGCTGCGTGATGACTGGAAGGTCGACGCCGACGTCTGGTCCGCACCGTCCTTCACCCTGTTGGCCCGCGATGGCCAGGACGTGGAGCGCTGGAACATGCTGCACCCGGCCGAGGCGCCGAAGAAGAGCTACTTCGAGCAATCGCTGGAAGGCAGCGAAGGCCCGATCGTGGTCTCCACCGACTACATGCGCACCTACGCCGAGCAGGTCCGCGCCTTCGTGCCGAAGGGCCGTTCCTACAAGGTGCTGGGCACCGACGGTTACGGCCGTTCGGACACCCGCGCCAAGCTGCGTGAGTTCTTCGAAGTGAACCGTTACTTCGTGACCGTGGCCGCCCTGAAGTCGCTGGCCGATGAAGGCAAGATCAAGCCGGAAGTGGTGGCGCAAGCCATCGCCAAATACGGCATTGATCCGAACAAGCCGAACCCGGTGACCCTGTAAGGACTGCCTGACCGACCATCCCCGCCTCAGCCTGCTGATCGCGGGGATGTGTCGTGTCTGGAACTGCCACCCCAACGGGGAGGTCCGCTGCTCAGGCAGCACCTGCCCCAAGCGAATACTTCTCCCGGCCCAGTGCCTGGGAACAGAACAACGGAGCGCATCAGATGAGTCAAGTCGAAGTAAAAGTCCCGGACATCGGCGATTTCAAGGAAGTCGAAGTCATTGAGGTGATGGTCAAGGTCGGCGACACGATCAAGGTCGACCAGTCGCTGATCACGGTTGAATCCGACAAGGCCAGCATGGAAATCCCGTCCAGCCAGGCCGGCGTGGTCAAGGAAATCAAGGTCAAGGTCGGTGACAAGGTCGCCGAAGGTTCGCTGCTGGTGATCGTCGAAGGCGAGGGCGCTGCGGCTGCCCCTGCCGCCGCACCGCAAGCAGCCGCCGCTGCACCGGCCGCCGCGCAGGCTTCCGCACCGGCCCCTGCTCCGGCCGCGGCGCCTGCCGCCGCCGGTGGTGGCACCATCGAGATCGAAGTCCCTGATATCGGGGACTTCAAGGAAGTGGAAGTCATCGAAGTCATGGTCAAGGTCGGCGACACCGTCAAGGCCGAGCAATCCCTGCTGACCGTGGAATCCGACAAGGCCAGCATGGAGATCCCCTCCAGCCACACCGGCGTCATCAAGGAACTGAAGATCAAGCTGGGTGACAAGGTCGCCAAGGGCAGCATCATCGCCACCATCGAAGCTGCTGGCGGCGCACCGGCTGCTGCCGCTGCTCCTGCCGCCGCCGCTGCGCCTGCAGCCGCTCCGGCCGCTGCACCGGCTCCTGCTGCCGCCCCCGCGCCGGCCGCTGCCGCCGTGCCCGCCATCGCTACCGCTTCGGCCACCAGCACCGGAGGCAAGGCCCACGCTTCGCCTTCCGTGCGCAAGTTCGCCCGCGAACTGGGCGTGGATCTGTCGCGTGTGCCGGCCACCGGTCCCAAGGGCCGCATCCTGCAATTGGACGTGCAGAACTTCGTCAAGGGCGTCATGGCCGGTTCCACTTCGGTGGCCGCTGCCGCACCGGCGACCAATGGCAGCGGTTCTGGCATGAACCTGCTGCCGTGGCCGTCGCTGGACTTCAGCAAGTTTGGTGAAACCGAACTGCAACCGCTGTCGCGCATCAAGAAGATCAGCGGCCCCAACCTGCATCGCAACTGGGTCATGATTCCCCACGTGACACAGTTCGACGAAGCCGACGTGACCGAGCTGGAAGAATTCCGCAAGACCTCCAACGACGCCTTCGCCAAGGCCAAGTCGCCGGTCAAGCTGACCATGCTGGCCTTCGTCATCAAGGCCAGCGTCTCGGCCCTGAAGAAATTCCCGGCCTTCAATGCGTCCCTGGACGAGAAGGGCGAGAACCTGATCCTGAAGAAGTACTACAACATCGGCTTCGCCGCCGATACCCCGAATGGCCTGGTGGTGCCGGTCATCAAGAACGCCGACCAGAAGAGCATCGGCCAGATCGCCACCGAAATGGGCGAACTGTCCGCCCAAGCCCGTGACGGCAAGTTGAAGCCCGCCGACATGCAAGGCGCGACCTTCACCATCTCCTCGCTGGGTGGCATTGGCGGTACTGCCTTCACGCCCATCATCAATGCGCCGGAAGTGGCCATCCTGGGCCTGTCCAAGTCGATCACCAAGCCGGTGTGGGATGGCAAGCAGTTCGTGCCGCGCCTGATGCTGCCGACCTCGCTGTCCTATGACCACCGCGTCATCGACGGCGCCATGGGCGCGCGCTTCTCGGCTTATCTGGCCGACGTGCTGGGCGATCTGCGCAAGTCGCTCCTCTAAGCCACCACCGAACATTACGGAGTCAGGACAATGAGTCTCTCTGAAGTCAAGGTCCCCGATATCGGGGATTTCAAGGAAGTCGAAGTCATCGAGGTGATGGTCAAGGTCGGCGACACCATCAAGGTGGATCAGTCGCTGATCACCGTCGAATCCGACAAGGCCAGCATGGAAATCCCGTCCAGCCAGGCCGGCGTGGTCAAGGAAGTGAAGGTCAAGGTCGGTGACAAGGTCGCCGAAGGCTCGCTGCTGTTGATGGTGGAAGCCGCTGGTGAAGCTGCTGCCGCACCGGCACCGGCCGCTGCACCCGCTCCGGCTGCCGCGCCTGCTGCTGCGCCCGCCGCACCGGCGGCGGCACCGGCCGCTGCCAGCTTCGGCGGCAGCACCGATGTGCAGTGCGACGTGATGGTGCTCGGTGGTGGTCCTGGCGGTTACTCGGCGGCCTTCCGCGCGGCCGACCTGGGCCTGAACACTGTCATCGTCGAGCGCGATGCGACCCTGGGTGGCGTCTGCCTCAACGTCGGCTGCATCCCTTCCAAGGCCCTGCTGCACGTGGCTGCCGTGATCGACGAGACCGCTGCCATGGCCTCGCACGGCGTGACCTTCGGCAAGCCCGAGATCGACATCGACAAGCTGCGCGCTTACAAGGACAAGGTCATCGGCACCATGACCGGTGGCCTGGCCGGCATGGCCAAGGCGCGCAAGGTTCAGGTGGTCCGTGGTAACGGCCAGTTCGCCGGCCCCAACCACATCGAAGTCACCGCTGAAGACGGCAGCAAGAAGGTGGTGCAGTTCAAGCACGCCATCATCGCCGCCGGTTCGTCCGTGGTGAACCTGCCGTTCGTACCGCAGGATCCGCGCATCGTCGATTCGACCGGCGCGCTGGAACTGCGCCAGGTGCCCAAGCGCATGCTGGTCATCGGCGGCGGCATCATCGGCCTGGAAATGGCCACCGTCTATTCCACCCTGGGCGCACGCATCGACGTGGTCGAGATGATGGACGGCCTGATGCAAGGTGCGGACCGCGACATGGTCAAGGTCTGGCAGAAGTTCAACGAGAAGCGCTTCGACAACGTCATGGTCAAGACCAAGACCGTGGCCGTGGAAGCCCTGCCGGAAGGCATCAAGGTCACATTTGAAGCCGCTGAAGCCGGTGCTACCGCACCCGAGCCGCAACTGTACGACCTGGTGCTGGTGGCCGTGGGCCGCAGCCCGAACGGCAAGAAGCTGTCGGCCGACAAGGCGGGCGTGATCGTTTCGGATCGCGGCTTCATCGCCGTGGACAAGCAGATGCGCACCAACGTGCCGCACATCTTCGCCATCGGCGACCTGGTGGGCCAGCCTATGCTGGCACACAAGGCGGTGCACGAAGGCCACGTGGCTGCTGAAGCGATTGCCGGCGAGAAGAGCTTCTTCGACGCCAGCGTGATCCCCTCGGTGGCTTATACCGATCCGGAAGTGGCATGGGTCGGCGTGACCGAAGACGAAGCCAAGGCCAAGGGCATCAAGATCGAGAAGGGCCACTTCCCGTGGGCCGCTTCCGGTCGCGCCGTGGCCAATGGCCGTTCGGAAGGTTTCACCAAGCTGCTCTTTGATGCCGAGACCCATCGCATCATCGGTGGCGGCATCGTCGGTACGCACGCCGGCGACATGATCGGCGAAGTGGCGCTGGCCATCGAGATGGGTGCGGATGCCGTCGATATCGGCAAGACCATCCACCCGCACCCGACGCTGGGTGAGTCGCTGGGCATGGCGGCTGAAGTCGCCGAAGGGCATTGCACGGACTTGCCGCCGCAGCGCAAGAAGTAAGCGCAGCGTCTTGCATGAAAAAAATGGCGGACCCTCGGGTCCGCCATTTTTTTTCGTGCATTCACGGTTTTCGCCTGCGTCATTCTCCGGCTAGAGCAACTTGCCCGGATTCATGATCAGGTTGGGATCAAACGCCTGCTTGATGCGCAGCATCAGTTCCATCTCCAGCGGCGACTTGTAGTGCCGTAGTTCGTCGCGCCGCAATTGGCCCACGCCATGTTCGGCGCTGATGCTGCCTTGTTTTTCCGTCACCAGGTCGTGCACCAGTCTGTTGAGCAGCAACGTGGCCTGCCTGACCTCTTCATAAGAAGAGGACAGCGGGATCATCACATTGAAGTGCAGGTTGCCATCGCCCAGGTGGCCGAAGTTGATGATCTCGGCCTGCAGCCCGCAAGCGGCGATCGCGCGCTCGGCCTGGTCCACGAACTCGGCGATGGCCGAGATCGGCAGGGCGATGTCGTGCTTGATGACCTTGCCCGCCCGTACCTGCGCCTGCGAAATGCCCTCGCGGATTTTCCACAGGGCGGCGGCCTGGCTACCGTTGGAGCAGAGCATGGCGTCAGTGACCAGTGCATCTTCCATGGCTTGTCCGAGCAGCTCCTCCAGCATGGATTGCAAGCCCAGGTCTTCGGTATCGGCCAGTTCGATCAGGGCGTTGTAGCGAGCCGGCTGCGCCAGCGGCGCGCGGGTGTCGGTGACGTGCTGCAGCACCAGCGCCAGCGAGGCGGCCGACATCATCTCGAAAGCCACCAGCCGGTCGCCGCAGCGCGCCCGCGTGCGCGCCAGCAACTCGGCCAGCTGCGCCAGGCTGTCGCAGCCGACCCAGGCGGTAGCGCGCGCGTGCGGTTGCGAAAACAATTTCAGTACCGCGCCGGTGATCACGCCCAGGGTGCCTTCGGAGCCAATGAACAGGTCGCGCAGGTCGTAGCCGGTGTTGTCCTTGCGCAGGCCGCGCAAGCCATTCCAGATGCGGCCATCGGGCAGCACCACTTCCAGGCCCAGTGCCAGCTCGCGCATGTTGCCAAAGCACAGTACCGCAATCCCGCCGGCATTGGTGGCCAGGTTGCCGCCGACCGTGCAGCTGCCTTCGGCCCCCAGGCTGAGCGGGAAGTAGCGTCCTGCGGCGCGCGCCGCTTCCTGTGCATGGGCCAGGATCACCCCGGCGTCCACCGTCATGGTGTTGTTGATGGGGTCCACTGCGCGGATGCGGTTCATGCGCGTGGTCGAGAGAATCACCTGGGCACCGCTGTCGTCGGGCGTAGCGCCGCCACTCATGCCGGTGTTGCCGCCCTGGGTGACGATGGGGGTATGGGTCTGGTGGCACAGGCGCACCACCTCGGCGGTTTGCGCGGTGTCGGCCGGGCGCACCACGACGGCGACGCGGCCTTGCCATTTGTTGAGCCAATCCTTCACGTACGGCGCCTGCTCGTCGGCTGCCGTGACCAGTCCGGCATCCCCCACGATGCTGCGCAGTTGCTCGATCAGTTGCTGGGTATTTTCATTCATATCGGTCCTCAGGCACCATGCCAGTTCATCTTGATGCGGCCGATGGCCATGGCCGCTGCTGCCTGGCTGGGTTCCACCACCGGTATGCCCAGCGCTTCCTGCAAGGCGTCCCGATAGACCGCCATGCCGGCGCAACCCATGACGATCACGTCGGCACCCTGCGTATCGCGCAGGCGCAGGCCCACTTCGCACATGCGGGCCAGCGTGCGGTCGTAGTCGGCCAGATCGGTCACGTTCAGGCCGATGGCCAGTTCGCCCGCCAGCCGTGATTGCACGCCCATCGCGCCATAGGCGCGCAGATGGCGCGGGATCGAGCCCGGCAGGATGGCGATGACGCCGAAGCGCTGGCCCAGTGTCAGGGCTGTCAGCACGCCGCTTTCCATGATGCCCAGCACCGGCACGTCCACCGCCTCGCGTACCGCGTGCAGGCCGGGATCGGAATAGCAGGCAATCACGAAAGCCCCCGCACGGGCACGCAAGGAGCGCGCCAGCGCCACCAGCTGCGGGGCCACGTTGTCCACGTCCTGCTGGGTCTGGATGCCGGGCGGTCCCGACGGCAGCGACAGGCATTCGATGGCCGGTCCGTCGGCCATGCGCAGCGGCGTCATGGCCGCATCGATGCCGCGCGTGACGGCGGCCGTACTATTGGGATTGATGACGAACAGGGCAGGGCCGTCGGCCGGGACAAGGGACATGATGGTTTCTCGCAAAACAGGAGTCAGCACAGGCAACGACTCTACCCCAGGCCGACGGGCATGCTCCTTGCTCATTTGTGTGTTCCCCTTAACATGCTGTTATGCGCGATGAGGATCCATGGCACTGAACCTGCGCCAGATCGAGGTGTTCCGCGCGGTCATGACGACCGGCTCCATCAGCGGTGCCTCGCAATTGCTGTTTGTCTCGCAGCCGGCGGTGAGCCGCCTGCTCTCCCACACCGAGCAACGGGTCGGCTTCGCCCTGTTCGAACGCATCAAGGGCCGGCTCTACGCCACGCCCGAGGCCAAGAAGCTGTTCCATGAAGTGGAACATGTGTATCAGGCGGTGCAGCGCGTCAACGAGCTGGCCACCGACCTGTCGGAAAACCGCAGCGGCATTCTCAACATCGTCTCCAGCCCGAGCATCGGGCAGATGCTGATCCCGCAGGCCATCGCGCTGTTCCGCAACCGCCATCCGGAGGTCAAGCTGACCTTCCACTGTCTCAACTATGGCTACCTCAAGGACCGCCTGCTGTCGCGCCAGGCCGACCTGGGCATCATCATCCTGCCGATGGAACACCCCAGCCTGCAGGTCACGCCCCTGTGCAGCAACCGCCTGGTCTGCGTGCTGCCCTACAACCACGAGCTGACCCGGCGCGGCACGCTGAGCCTGGCCGATCTGCGGCCATTCCCGCTGATCTCCTACAACCGCGATTCGCCCTTCGGCGGCATCGTCGGACGCTTCTACCAGACCGAGGAAGAGCCCCTGCGCCCCATCATGGAAGTGGGTTCGCCCCAGAACGCCTGTTCGCTGGTGCAGATGGGGGCGGGGGTGGCGCTGGTCGATGAGTTTTCGGTGCGCAGCTGGGCCGGCACCAGCCAGATGGTGGTGCGGCCGGTGGCGCGCGCCCCCATCTTGCGGGCCAACCTGGTGCATGTGCGAACCGAGCCGCTCTCGCAATTGACCCAAGCCTTCATTGCTGAACTGCAGCAGCTGGTGCGGGCGCAGGGATATGGCCTGCCTGATGAAGAAACGAACATATCGGCTGGAACCGGCGATTAACACGACGTTAAGGCAAGCACACAAAAAGGCAAGCGACAAGCGCAGATGACTCCACGACAATCGTTTCCAACTTCTCCGGTCCGCCCTCAGGCGGGCCACCGTGTCCACACTCTCTTCATGGAACGTCGCGCATGTCTTCAACTCTTGCCCCTGCTTCCGCGCTGGCCACTGCGCGCGGTGTCTATACCATCTGCCCCACGCCTTTCACTGCCGATGGCGCACTGGACCTGGGCAGCATCGCTACCCTGGTCGAGTTCCAGATCGAAGCCGGCGTCTCGGGCCTGGCCATCCTCGGTTTCCTGGGGGAAGCGCACAAGCTCTCCAATGCCGAGCGCCGCGCGGTGACGTCAACGTTCGTCAAGTGTGCAGCAGGACGGGTGCCGGTCTGGGTCGGCGTGCGCGCCCTGGGCCTGGCCGGTGCCATCGAGCAAGCCACGGAAGCGGCCGAGGCGGGTGCGGCGGCCGTCTTCGCAGCACCCCTGGACATGGCTTCGGATGCGGTGCAGTTCGACTATTACAAGTCGCTGGCTGCCGCCCTGTCCATTCCTGTCGTGATCCATGACTTCCCCGATTCCTTCGGGACCGAGATCAAGGCCGAGGTGATTGCCCGCCTGGGACGCGAGGGCGGCGTCAACTTCATCAAGATGGAAGAGCCGCCGGTGGGCCAGAAGATCAGCCGCATCCGCGACCTGGCCGGTGAATCGATGCGCATCTTCGGCGGCCTGGGTGGCGTGTACTTCCTGGAAGAGCTGCAGCGTGGCGCGGTCGGGACCATGACCGGCTTTGCCTTCCCCGAGATCCTGGTGCGCATCTACGACCAGTTCGCCGCCGGTGACCTGGCGGGTGCGGCAGCGACCTTCGACAAGTATTGCCCGCTGATCCGTTACGAGTTCCAGCCCAAGATCGGCCTGTCGCTGCGCAAGTATGTCTATCGCAAGCGCGGCGTCATCAGCAGCGATGCGATCCGTTCGCCGGGCATGCGCATCGATCCCGAGACCGAGCGCGAACTGGAAGCCGTGATCGCCCGCGTGGGCCTGGACCTGGATCAGCGCGGCGCGCTGGCCATCCGCTGAGGAGCCGCCGATGGATCTGGGAATCAGCGGGCGACGCGCCCTGGTATGTGCCTCCAGCAAAGGCCTGGGCCTGGCCTGTGCCATCTCGCTGGCACGCGAGGGCGTGGCCGTGACGATGACCGCACGCGGGGCCGAAGTCCTTGAAGCCGCAGCGCAGCAGGTACGCGCGGCCACCGGGGCCTCCGTCACGACGGTGGCGGGCGACATCACCACGCCCGAGGGCCGCGCACTGGCGCTGGCCGCCTGTCCCGCGCCGGACATCCTGGTCACCAACGCCGGTGGTCCCAAGCCTGGCGATTTTCGCGAATGGTCGCGCGAGGACTGGATCGCCGCCATCGATGCCAACATGCTCACCCCCATCGAACTGATCAAGGCCACCGTGGATGGCATGATGCAGCGTGGCTTCGGCCGTATCGTCAACATCACCTCCGGTGCGGTGAAGGCACCCATCGACATCCTCGGTTTGTCCAATGGCGCGCGCTCCGGCCTGACCGGATTCGTCGCCGGCCTGGCAAGAACGACCGTGGCCCACAACGTCACCATCAACAACCTGCTGCCCGGTCCTTTCGAGACCGAACGACTGCTGACGACTGCCGCGGCCAGCGCGCGCGGCAGCGGCAAGTCGGCCGAAGAGGTGCTGGCGGCCCGCCGCGCCGCCAACCCGGCTCGCCGCTTCGGCCAGCCTGCCGAATTCGGCGACGCCTGCGCCTGGCTGTGCAGCGCCCAGGCAGGTTTTGTCACAGGACAAAACCTGCTCATGGATGGCGGTGCCTATCCCGGAACCTTCTGACCTCAAGACTCCCGCATGGACTTCGACCTCACCATCCGCAACGGCCGCATCTCTACCGACCGCGAGACCTTCTTTGCCGATATTGGCGTCAAGGACGGCGTGATCGCGCGCATTGCGCCGCACCTGCCGCCAGGACGCGAGGACATCGATGCCGACGGACGCTGGGTCCTGCCTGGCGGCATCGACAGCCATTGCCACATCGAGCAGCTCTCCGGCATGGGCATGATGTGTGCCGATGATTTCTATTCGGGCTCGGTCTCGGCGGCTTTTGGCGGTACCACCACCATCATCCCGTTCGCGGCCCAGCATCGCGGCAACCGCATCCCCGACGTGATCGCCGACTATGCACAGCGTGCCCGCGAGAAGGCGGTGATCGACTATGGCTTCCACCTGATCCTGGCCGACCCCGACGAGCAGGCCCTGCAGCACGACCTGCCGCAAGCCATCCGCGATGGCATCACCTCGCTGAAGGTCTACATGACCTACAACGCCCTCAAGCTTGATGACTACCAGCTGCTGGACGTGATGGCGCTGGCCGGCCGCGAAGGGGCGCTGGTGATGATCCATGCCGAGAACCACGACATGATCCGCTGGCTCGCCTCGCGCCTGTTGGACCAGGGCCATACCGCGCCCAAGTTCCACGCAGTGGCCCACGATCCGCTCGCTGAGGCCGAAGCCAGCCAGCGTGCCATTGCGCTGTCGCGCCTGATCGGTGTGCCGGTGTTGATCGTGCACGTGGCCGGGGCCGAAACGGTGCAGACCATCCGCAATGCCAGACTGCTTGGCGCGCAGATCTATGCTGAGAGCTGCCCGCAATATCTGTTCCTCACGGCCGAGGATATCGATCTGCCCGGCGTGGAGGCTGCCAAGTATTGCTGTAGCCCGCCGCCGCGCGATGCCAACGCCCAGGAGGCGGTCTGGGCCGGGCTCAAGGATGGCACGCTGGGCATGTATAGCTCCGACCATGCGCCGTATCGCTTCGACGAGAGCGGCAAGCTGCCGCGCGGTGAAGACACCACCTTCAAGGAAATGGCCAATGGCGTGCCGGGCATCGAGCTGCGTCTGCCGCTGCTGTTCTCCGAGGGCGTGCTCAAAGGCCGCCTCGACATCCACGAATTCGTGCGCCTGACGGCCACCAATCACGCCCACATGTATGGGCTGTCGCACTGCAAGGGCAATATCGCCGAGGGGCTCGATGCCGATCTGGTGATCTGGAACCCGGAACGCGAGACCACCATCACCGCAGCGCTCCTGCACGACAACGTCGGCTATACGCCCTATGAAGGACGGCAGATCAGGGGGTGGCCGGAAGTGGTCACCAGCCGCGGCCGCGTGGTGGTCAGCGAGGGGGAATTGAAAGTGGCGCGCGGCTCGGGCCGCTTCATCGCACGCCACTGTCCGGCACCGGCCAGTATTGCGCAGCGGCCGACGCGCAGCCATCTGCCGGGCTTGCTCGGCCTCAAGGGAAAGGCATGGGAATCGCAATGAGCAACAAGGACAATCGCTTCGGCCTGGCCGTGGCGCAGATGGGGCCCGTGCAACTGGCCGAGGACCGGACCACTGTGGTGCGCCGCCTGCTGGAGATGATGCGCGAGGCCGCAGCCCGTGGCGCGAAGATGGTGGTGTTCCCGGAGTTGGCGCTGACCACGTTCTTCCCGCGTTACTGGATGGAAGACCAGGCCGAGGTCGATGCACGTTTCTTTGAGGCCGAGATGCCGGGCCCGCAGACACGGCCCTTGTTCGAGCTGGCCGCGCAGCTCAGGATCGGTTTCTACCTCGGCTATGGCGAACTGACCCCCGATGGCCATCACTACAACACCGCTATCCTCGTGGATGAAACAGCCCGGATCGTGGCGCGCTATCGCAAGATCCACCTGCCGGGACACAGCGACCACAAGCCCGATGCACCCTTCCAGCATCTGGAAAAGAAGTACTTCGAAGTCGGCAACGATGGCTTTGGCGTCACCGACATGCTGGGCACCCGCATCGGCCAGTGCCTGTGCAATGACCGGCGCTGGCCCGAGACCTATCGCGTCATGAGCCTGCAGAGCGCACGCATCGTCACGCTGGGCTACAACACGCCGTCCTGGAACATCCACTGGAACGAACCACCCCATCTGCGCATGTTCCACCACCTGCTGTCGCTGCAGGCCAATGCCTACCAGAACGGGTTGTGGGTGGCGGCCGCTGCCAAGTGCGGCTTCGAGGATGGCTTCCACATGATCGGCGGCTCGGCCATCGTCGCGCCTTCCGGCGAGATCGTGGCGCAGGCGCAGGGTGAAGAAGATGAGGTGATCTTCGCCAGTTGCGATCTGCAACTGGGTGAAACTTTCCTGCAGCACGTCTTCAATTTCGCCAAGCACCGCCGTCCGGAACATTACCGCCTCATTGTCGAGCGCACCGGCGCCGGTGCGCCGCTGGCACCGTCCGAGCTGTCTACCTGAATCACTGTCCACCTTCCACCCAATCGAGGAGTGTTGCGATGTTTCCGTTCCTGGTCCTGCCTTCCAAGTCTTCCCTGAAATACTCCCTGCTGGCCGTCCTCTCGGCCAGTGCACTGCTGTCGGCCGGTGCCATGGCCCAGGGTGGCCCGCTGCGCACCGGAGTCGATGCCACCTTTGCGCCGCATGCGATGGTCAAGCTGGGCGGCGGCCTGCAAGGCTTCAACATCGACCTGGGCGAAGAACTGGCACGCCGCCTGGGCCGCAAGATCGAAATCGAAGGCACGGAATTTTCCGGGCTGGTGCCGGGCCTGAATGCCAAAAAATATGACTTCGTGCTGGCCCCCGTCACCGCCACCCCGGAGCGCGCCAAGGCCATGCTCTTCACCGAAGGCTATCTCGATACCGACTACACCTTCGTCATCAAGAAGGGGGCAGCACCCATCAATGCGCTGGATGACCTCAAGGGCAAGACCATCTCGGTCAACAAGGGCTCTGCCTATGAACTCTGGGCGCGCGACAACGCCCCCAAGTACGGTTTCAAGTACGACGTCTATGGCAACAATGCCGATGCGGTGCAGGCGGTGCAATCCGGCCGCGCCGATGCCAACCTGGCCGGCAGTACGGTCGCCGCCTGGGCTGCCAAACAGAATCCGGCCGTGCAGACCACCTACACCGTCAAGACCGGTCTGGTCTGGGCGCTGGCCTTCCGCCTGGACGACAAGGCCGGCCGCGATGCTGCCGGCATGGCGCTCAAATGCATGAAGCAGGATGGCACGCTGGGCAAGATCGCGCAGAAGTGGTTCGGCTATACCCCGGCTGCCGATGCCACCGTGGTCAAGGTCGGTGTGGGGCAGGGCGTGCCTGGGCTGGATGGTTACGACCCGACCCCGGTGACGCTCAAGTGCAATTGATGCCACTGAGCCGACACTTTATGCCGACCGCCTGAACCGAGACAGAAGCCTCCATGAACCTTGCCGCTCCCATCCTAGAAATCGTCGGCCTGCACAAGTCCTATGAAGGCAATACCGTCCTGCGCGGGATCGACCTGCGCGTACGGCCTGGCCAGTTGATCTGCGTGATCGGTCCGTCCGGTTCGGGCAAGAGCACCATGCTGCGTTGCTGCAACCGGCTCGAAGAACCCAGCGCCGGCCAGATCGTGGTGGATGGGCAGGACGCCATGCATGCCCGCACCGATCTCAATGCGGTGCGACAGAAGATCGGCATGGTGTTCCAGCAGTTCAACCTGTATCCGCACATGAGCGTGCTGGGCAATGTGATGCTGGCGCTGAAGAAGGTCCAGAAGCATACGCATGCCGAGGCCGAGCGCCGCGCGCGGCGCGCCTTGGAACAGGTGGGCATGCTGGAGAAGGCATCTGCCTTCCCCGGCCAGCTCTCCGGCGGACAGCAGCAGCGCGTGGGCATTGCCCGGGGCATCGCGCTGCAACCCAAGGTAATGCTCTTCGATGAACCCACCAGCGCGCTCGACCCCGAACTGGTCGGCAGTGTGCTGCAGGTGATGCGGCAGTTGCGCGAGGCTGGCATGACCATGCTGGTGGTCACGCACGAAATGGCCTTTGCCCGGGCGGCGGCCGACCGTGTGGTTTTCATGGACGGTGGCGTGATTGTCGAGGAAGGGCCGCCCGAGCAGATCTTCGGCGATCCGCAGCAGGCTCGCACCAAGGCCTTCGTGGCGCGCTTCGCACAGCACGGCTGAGCCATGGAGCAATTTCTCTTTACCTTCTTCAATGCCGAGGTCGCTGCGCGCTACTGGCCGGACATCCTGCGCGGCATGGGCGTGACGGTCCTGCTGAGCCTGGCAGTGATTGCCTCCGGCCTGCTGCTGGGGCTGTCGCTGGCGGTGCTGCGTGCGACCGGCAAGCGCGGCCTGGTGTGGCTGGTGGTGGCCTTTGCCGATGTGATGCGGGCCTTGCCGCCGCTGATCCTGATCATCGTGCTCTTCTTTGCGTTTCCGTACATCGACCTGGCCATGTCGTCCTTCACCGCGACCTGGCTGGCGCTGACCCTGGTACTGGCGGCCTATGCCGAGGAAAGCATCTGGGCCGGCATCGCCTCCTTGCCGCGCGGCCAGAGCGAAGCGGCGCGCTCGACCGGCCTGTCATGGGGACAGACCATGGTCGCCGTGATCCTGCCGCAAGCCCTGCGCATGGCAGTGCCGCCGCTGACCAACCGGGTCATCTCGATTACCAAGAACACCGCACTGGGTTCGGTGGTGGCCTTGTCGGAGATTCTCAACACGGCCCAGGCCGCCAGCAGCAATGCCGGCAATCCCACACCCCTGATGCTGGGGGCGGCGGCTTACCTGATGATCTTCATTCCGGTGGTCTTGTTCGCGCGCTGGCTCGAAACCCGCTGGCGCTGGAAACGATAGGAGAGGGCCGTCATGGATGCCTTGCTGCAGAATTTCTTCAACCTGGAGGTCTATCGCCAGGTCCTGCCCTTCCTGCTGGGCGGCTTGTGGACCACGGTGTGGCTGTCGCTGCTGGTCATTCCCATCGGCGTGGCTTCGGGTTTGCTGCTGGCCTTGCTGGCCACGCAGAGCCGCTCGCGCACGGTGCGCATTGCGGTGGCGGTGTATGTGGATTTCTTTCGATCCTTCCCGCCGCTGGTGCTGCTGATCCTGATCTATTTCGGTGCCCCCTTCCTCGGGCTGGAACTGCCCAAGCTGCTGGCCGTGGCGCTGGGCTTCATGTTCAACAATTCCAGCTATTTCGCCGAGGTGCTGCGCGCCGGCATAGAAAGCGTACCGAGCGGCCAGATGGAAGCGGCCCGTTCTACCGGCCTGTCGCGCACTCAGGCGCTGGCCTGGGTGATCGTGCCGCAGGCCGTGCGCAACGCCTTGCCCGACCTGGTCGGCAATGGCATCGAGGTCATCAAGCTGACCACCATTGCCAGTGTGGTGGCACTGCCTGAGCTGCTGCGCGTGGCGCGCGATGCGCAATCGCTGGTCTACAACCCTTCGCCCATCGTGCTGGCAGCCTTGCTCTATCTGGCGCTGTTGCTGCCGCTGGTGCGCTGGCTGTCGCGGCTGGAGCACCGCGGCCGCACCTTGCACTGAGGGCGGCCGCAGGCGCTGCATCAAGCTGCGCTGAGCAGCCCCATGCGCGGATGCATCACCGTCTCGCGTGCTGGGGCCACGGCAGGCTGAGCCTGTTCCAGCCGGAACACCGATACGGCATCCCGCAGACTGTCAGCCTGTTGCGCCATGGATTGCGCCGCACTGGCCGACTCTTCCACCAGTGCCGCATTCTGCTGCGTCACTTCATCCATCTGCGAGATGGCGATGTTGATCTGGCTGATCCCCGAACTCTGTTCGCTGGAGGCGGCGGTGATCTCGCTCATGAGGTCGTTGACCTGCTGGATCGATTGCACCACCTGATCCATGGTCTGGCCAGCTTCATCGACCAGTTTCTGGCCAGCTTCCACATGTTCCACCGACGACTCGATCAGGCCACGGATTTCCTTGGCCGCCGAGGCGCTGCGCTGGGCCAGCGAGCGCACTTCGCTGGCGACCACCGCGAAGCCGCGTCCCTGCTCACCGGCGCGCGCCGCTTCCACCGCGGCATTCAAGGCCAGGATGTTGGTCTGGAAGGCGATGCCCTCCACGGTGGAAATGATCTCCGTGATCTTGTAGGCACTCTGCGAAATATCCTTCATGGTATCGACCACGCGTTCCACCACTTCGCCTCCCTTTTGCGCGTGCAGCGAGGCCGCGCGCGCCAGCTGGTTGCCCTGGCCGGCGTTCTGGGTGTTCTGCTCGACGGTGGAGGTGATCTCTTCCATGCTGGAGGCGGTCTCTTCCAGCGAAGCCGCCTGCTCTTCGGTACGGCGTGACAGATCCAGATTGCCCACCGCGATCTGGCCGGCGGCAGTGGAAATCGATTCCGCGGATCGCTTGATGCCGTCGACGATGCTGGTGAGCTGCGCACGCATGTTGTCGAGAGAGGCCATCAGGCTGTGCTGGTCGCCCTTGGTCAGCGGGATGCTCACCGCCAGGTTGCCCTGGGCGATCTGCGCCGCCAGGGCCTGGGCATCGGCCGGTTCGCCACCCAGCTGGCGCAGGACACTGCGCACGATCAGGACGGCTGCGCCCAGGGCCAGCAGCACCGAGCCGGCCACCAGGGTCCAGATGGTCGTGGCGATGCGTTGATAGGTCGTTTCGGCATCGGCGGCGGCCTGATCATTGAGATCATCTTCCAGGCGGCCCAGCGCATCGAGATTGTCCAGCCACTTGGCCTGCACCGGACGAATCTTCTGAATCAGCAGGCTGGTCAGCTCGCTGCTCTTGTTCTCCTGGGCCAGAGTGACGGCCTGTTTCAGCAGCGGTTCGGTGTCGGCGGCGTTTTGCGCGATCTGATCGAAGAACTCGTGCTCCTTGCGGGTGGTATCGGGCGCGTCAAAGAGCTTGCGCAGCTTGTCGCGGGCTTCCTGATAGCTTTTTTCCTGCACCTTGATGCGTTCGATTTCTGCGGACACCAGCGCCGGATCCTGGAACAGGGCGATGTTGCGGATGGCCAAGGCACGAATACGCACGCTGTTGTTCATGACGTCCGCCAGACCACCTTGCTGGTTGTTGGCGACGATGTTGCTCAGATTGCTCTTGACCGTGGACAAGCCCCACATGCCGACCAGCGAGATGACGAGCAGCAGGACGATGACGCCGGCAAAACCTAACGCCAGGCGAGTGGATACCTTCAGTTTGTTCATGAAAAAGCCCCTGTGGATGAAATGTGCTGCCGATTGGGTTGCAAAACCCCCCCTTCAGCCCTGCCATGGCTGTTGCCGCCTTGTGCAGGTTTTGTGACTTTTCCCGTATATAAGTGGTGCAAAATGGCTTTTCACCATGTTGGTGCGGTGGCTTTTAGCCAATTGCATGGCTTATTGCCATCACTTCCTTAGCTTTTGAAACGATTGCACGGGTGTTGTAACGCTATTGAGTAAGCTCAGCCAGAAAAGATCCATCAGGATGTGATTATTTTTCTCTGACACAAGTGCGCTCCGTTCTCCTGTGCGAGGCGATTGCCAGCGCAGAGGGCGTCGCATCGCTACGACAAGAGCCACGACGGTGCGAAGCCTGCACCGTGCGCAGGCGAAGGAGGGAGATTTCGGGGCGAATTTGCTGCTTGCCCCGAAATGACGGCGCTCAGATGCTTCCTCCACTGCTGGTACGCGAATTGCTTAATCGTTCAAAACGGTTTCTATATAAATCAGTAGTTCATATATGAAACAAAATAAGTTATTCGGTGCCGAGATATCTGCTATATTGGCGTTGAATATCTCTCATATATAAATTGCTGTTTCATATATGGAACAATTTGGTGCCCGGCAGGAGGCACCCGTCCACCAGTGACGGCAGCCGGGAAGACTAGCCGGGGCGCACTCGCGCGCTGGGGCAATCAGCAGAGGCAACATGATCGAAATCGAATTCCGCAAGGTCGGCAAGAGCTTTGTCGATCGCCAGACAGCGCAAGCGCGCGCTGCCGTCACCAACGTCAACCTCTCCATCAGGAGTGGCGAAGTGGTCTCCATCATCGGACCCTCGGGCTGTGGCAAGAGCACCCTGCTCAACATGGGGGCCGGGCTGTATCTGCCGAGTGAGGGCGAAGTCTTCGTTGGCGGCGAGAAGGTCATCAAGCCGGTGCGCAAGGTGGCCTTCATGCTGCAGAAAGACCTTCTCATGCCCTGGCGCAATATTCGCGCCAACGTCACCTTGGGTCTGGAGATTGACGGCATGCGCGAGGCCGAGCGCCGCCGCATTGCCGACGAGTTGCTGGCCAAGTGCCACCTCAAGGGATTTGAGGAGCATTACCCCTACCAGCTTTCCGGCGGCATGCGTCAGCGTGCCGCTCTGGCACGAACGCTGGCGGTGGATCCGCAGGTATTGCTGCTGGACGAGCCTTTCTCGGCGCTGGATGCGCAGACCAAGATGGTGCTGCAGCAGGACCTGGCCAAGATGCTCTATGAAAAGAAGAAGACTGCGCTCTTCATCACCCATGACCTGGTGGAAGCCATCGCGCTGTCGGATCGCCTGCTGGTCATGAGCGAACGTCCCGGCACCATCGTCGAGGAAATCGAGGTCAACCTGCCGTTCCGCGACAACCCGCTGGAGCGCCGCAAGCTGCCCGAAATCGGCCCCTTGCAGGGACGCCTGATGGAACTGCTCAAGGTGGGCAAGGAAACCGCCGAACTCCACTGATTCACGCTGCATCTTCACCCGTCTTCACCCCGTCAACAGAGAGACCTCAAGGGAGAGCCTGAAACATGAAGAACCTGTTTGCATCCGCCACCAGTGCACTTGCCCTGGTCGCTGCCGTCGGCGCGTTCGTCGTCCCGGCGATGGCCCAAGCGGCACCGGAAGAAGTGACCTACCTGCTGCCCGCGCCACCGAATTCACCGGCCTTCGCGCCCTGGGTACTGGCACAGCACAAGGGCTATTACGCCGATGAGAACCTCAAGGTCAGTTTCATCGTCGCCAAGGGCGGCGTCGATGTGGCCAAGCAGATCGGTGCCGGCAATGCCGTCATTGGTGGCGCCATCGGTGATACCCCCATCGTGGTGCGGGCCAATGGCATTCCGGTGAAGGCCATCGCGGTACTGGGGGCCGGTTCGGTGACCATGGTGGCGGCCAATCCGGCTGAGGGCATCAAGACCCTGAAGGATCTGAAGGGCAAGACCGTCACCGTCATGTCCTATACCGATACCACCTATTACGCCTTTCTCGGCAGCCTCAAGACGGCCGGCCTGTCCAAGACCGACGTGCAGATCCAGGCGGCCGGCCCCTCCGGCGTGTGGCAGCTTTATACGTCCGGCAAGTCGCAGGGCTTTGCAGGCGTACCCGACTGGGTGGTCAATGCCACTGATGCCGGCGCAAAACTGGAGTTGCTGGACAACGGTGGCTTCAAGAGCATGGCACAAGCCATTCTGGCCTCCGATGACACCATCAAGAAAAACCCGGAACTGTTGAAGCGGTTGGTGCGTGCCACCCTGCGCGGCATGCAGGACATCATGAAAGATCCGAAGGCCGCAGCCGATGACTACGTCGCCGCCCTGCCCACCTACAAGGGCAAGGAGGCCAGCATCCAGACTACCTTCGAGATGTACAACAAGTATGTCTATGCCAGCCAGAAAACCCTGGGCCAGATTGATCCCTCACGCATGGACGCGGTACAGAAGTTCTACGTCAGCGAAGGCATCGTGAGCAAGGCGACGCCGGTCAATGAACTCTTCACCAACCAGTTCGTGGGAGTGGCCAAGTAATCATGAACACCACGACAGCCAAAGACCTGACCATGTCCAGTTCCGAGCCATCCGCAGCCGCTCCTTCCCGTCCGCGCCGCCACTTCCTGAGCGATAAGGCGCAGACCGTGTGCGGTAGCCTGGTGCTGCTGGTGCTCTTCATCGCCGCCTGGCAATGGGGCCCCGGCATGCTCGGCATGCCGGAATACATCCTTCCCAACTTCATGCAGGTGGTGCGTGAAGGTGTGGTGATGTGGAACAACGCGCAGCTGCTGCAGCACTTCGGCATCACTGCCATGGAAGTCGTGTTCGGTTTCCTCTTCGGAGCCCTGCTGGGGCTGGCAGTAGGGGTGGCGCTGGGCTTGTCGCCGCGTGCCGAGGCGATGCTCTCGCCTTACATCCTGGCACTGCAGATTGCACCCAAGGTGGCGTTTGCGCCGCTGTTCGTGATGTGGCTGGGCTACACCATCTATCCCAAGATCATCGTGGCGGTATTGATCGTGTTCTTCCCCATCATGATCAATGTGCTCTCGGCAATCCGTACCGTCGACCCGGACATGGTCAACCTGGTGCGCACGCTCAACGCCGGCCGCTGGCAGATCTTCCATCTGGTCGAGTTCCGTTCGGCGCTGCCGGCTCTGTTCTCCGGCTTGCGCATCGCCTCCACGCTGTCGGTGATCGGCGTGACCGTCGGCGAGCTGGTTGGCGGCAATCAGGGGCTGGGCTATCTGCTGGTCGATGGCGAAGGGCAGGGCAATACGGCTGCCGTGTTCGTTTCCATCGTCGCATTGACGCTTATCGGTGTGGTCACCTACGGGGCCGTGGTGTGGGCCGAACGCAAGGTGCTGCACTACCTGCCCAAGGCCAATACCAGCACCGTCTGATATTGAGCGCGATTTCCCGATCGGTAACAGGAGCATGAACATGTCAGCAACAAGTACGGCGACTCTTCTGGCAGGACGACGCATTCTGGTCACGGGCGCGGCACGCGGCCTCGGCCTGGCGTTCGTCGAGGCCATCGCCGCTGCCGGTGCCAGAGTGGCCATGGCCGATATCCTGCAGGACACGCTGGCAGCATCGGTGTCGACGCTGCAGCAGCGCGGCCTGGCGGTCGAAGGTTTTTCACTGGATCTGGCCGATCCTGCCTCAGTGCAGTCCTGTGCACAGGCTGCCATCGCCTGGCTGGGCGGGCTCGATGGCCTCGTCAACAACGCCGCCATTACCAATTCCGGTGGCAAGAGCAGCGAGCAACTGGCGCTGGAGATGTGGGATCGCGTCATGGATGTCAACGTGCGCGGCACCTGGCTCATGACCAATGCCTGCCTGCCGGCACTGCGGACCTCGGGGCGCGGCGCTATCGTGAACCTGTCCTCGGATACGCCGTTGTGGGGGGCGCCGAACCTGCTGGCCTATGTGGCCAGCAAGAGTGCAGTCATCGGCATGACCCGTTCGCTGGCGCGTGAAGTCGGTGCCGACAACATCACGGTCAATGCCGTGGCGCCCGGACTGACGCTGGTGGAGGCCACGGAGTACGTGCCGCGGGCGCGCCACCAGCATTACCTTGACGGCCGTGCCCTGCAGCGTGATCAGCTGCCCGAGGACGTATGCGGTGCCGTCGTCTTCGCGCTGTCGGATATGGGGCGTTTCTTTACCGGCCAGGTGATGGCCGTCAATGGCGGCTTCGTGATGCATTGAAGCGGCCTGCATGGCAAGTCAACTCCGTGCAACCGGATCAATTCAGGACCAATTCAAGGAGAAAAGCATGACCGATATGTCCGAGCAGGAAAACATGGGCCGCAGCTGGGATCGCCCGGCAGGGGCCAGCTTCGCCGACTGGATGGAATCGCGCGTGGCGCGTCTGTCGACCCGCAAGTACGACTGGAATGCGCTGAAGTTCCAGGCCGACTACGACCCCAAGTACCGCCGCGCGCAGATGCGCTACATCGGCACCGGCGGCACCGGCGTCGCGCACGATGCCAACGTGATTCCGTCGGAGCACTTCACCTTCTCGACCATGATCATTCCGGCCGGCCACGAAGGTCCGTCGCACCTGCATGTGGATGTCGAGGAGGTGTTCTTCGTGTTGCGCGGCAAGCTCAAGCTGGTGCTTGAAAAGGACGGTGAACGCTTCGAAACCATCCTCACCGACCGCGACGTTGTTTCGGTACCGCCGGGCGTGTATCGCGAGGAAATCAACATCGGTGACGAAGATGCGCTGATGTGCGTGATGCTGGGGGCCAAGAAGCCTCTCACGCCGACCTATCCGCCCGAACATCCGCTGACCTCGGTCAAGCGCTGATCGTCCCGAGACCGCGCATGTCCGCCATCTTGTCCACCGGGTCCGCCATGTCATGCGAGGCGCTGTCCGCGTCGCTGGTGCTGCTCGACCGCCATTTCCCCGAGCAGTGCGTGGCGTTGCCCGATGGGCAGGTCAGTTATCGCAGCGCTGGCCGCAGCGATAGCGATCAGGTGGTGGTGCTGCTGCACGGCATCAGCTCCGGCGCGGCATCCTGGCTGAACATGGCATTGGCGCTGGCGAACGACGCCCGCGTGATCGCCTGGAATGCGCCCGGTTATGGCAGCTCCACAGCGCTGCCGATGGCCATGCCCAGGGCCAGCGATTACGCGGCACGCCTGCAGCAGATGCTGGCGGCGCTGGAGATCAGCCAATGCGTGCTGGTCGGTCACTCGCTCGGGGCCTTGATGGCCGCAGCCTATCTGGCTCGAGGTGATGGCCGCGCCACACGCACGCTGCTGGCCGACCCGGCCCTCGGCTATGGCGGGGCAGGGCAGCAAGAACGGTCAGTACAGGTTCGCCAGGAGCGCCTGGGCGCATTGCAGCGGCTCGGTGTGGCTGGCCTGGCCGCGCAGCGTACGCGTCTGCTGTCGACGCAGGCCAGTGATGAACAGCACGCCTGGGTGCGCTGGAACATGCAGCGGCTCGATGTGGCGGGTTATACCCAGGCGGTGCACTTGTTGTGCGGTGACGATATCGCGACTCATTTGCGGGCAGCGCCACGACGGGGGCTGTCGGTGGCCTGCGGCGCAGAAGACATTGTCACCACCCCACAGGCCAGTGAAGGGCTGGCCCGGCAATTTGAAATTCCCTTTCAATTGGTGGACGGCGCCGGCCATGCCTGTTATATCGAGCAGCCGTTGTCCTTTGCCGCGCTGGTGCGCGCGCAATTCACCTCAACCAACCAGAACAGATAATCATCATGAACAAACCAGTGATTCCAGAAGAAGAGTCGCAAGACAAGTACTCCGTCCCCGGCCTGGAACGCGGCCTGCGCCTGCTGTGCGAATTCAGCCGCCAGGACAAGACCCTTTCCGCTCCCGAGCTGGCGCGGCGCCTGGATATTCCACGCTCCACCGTGTTCCGCCTGCTGGCCACGCTGGAGCGCATGGGCTTCGTCGAACGTGCCGATGGCGGCCGCGACTATCGCCTGGGCATGTCAGTGCTGCGCCTGGGCTTTGAATACCTGGCCTCGCTGGAACTGACCGAGATCGGCCGTCCGCTGCTGGACCGCCTGCGCGACGAGATCGGCTATTCCTGCAACCTCGTGGTACGCGATGGCCGCTCCATCGTCTATGTCGCCAAGTCGGTCACCCAGACCGCCTTCACCAGTCACGTCAACGTCGGTACCCGTCTGCCGGCGCATGCTACCGTGCTGGGCCGCGTACTGCTGGAAGACCTGACCCTGCCGCAACTGCGCACCCTGTATCCGGAAGAACACCTGGAAGTCTTCTCCAGCAATACGCCCAAGACCGTAGTGGAACTGTTCGACATGGTGCAGGCCGACAAGGAGCGTGGCTTCGTGTTGCAGGAAGGTTTTTTCGAAACCAGCATATCCACCGTGGCGGCTCCCGTACGCGATCACTCCGGCCATGTTGTGGCCGCCCTGGGTGCCACCATTCCGTCGCCGCATATCGACGCCAGCCAGCTCGATGTGATCGTGTCCCGCGTACGCGAGACCGCTGCCGAACTCTCGCGTCTGCTCGACCATGCACCGGAGCGTGGGGCCAAGGTCGTCAACATGTGGCGAGGCTGAGATGGCGATGACTTCTCTCCAGGGCAAGGTGGCGGTGGTGACCGGCGGTTCCTCCGGGATCGGCTTGGCCACCGTGGAACTCTTGCTGGAAGCGGGTGCAGCGGTGGCCTTCTGCGGTCGCGACGGTGAGCGTCTGCAGCATGCCGAAGCTGCGCTGCGCGAACGGTATCCCGCGGCGCGGTTGTACAGCGCGCCCTGCGACGTACTGGTGCAGGAGCAAGTGCGGGCCTTTGCCGCCTCGGTGGAAAACACGCTGGGCCCGGTTTCCATGCTGGTCAACAATGCTGGTCAGGGTCGCGTCTCGACTTTTGCCGACACCCCTGACGAGGCCTGGAGCGAAGAGCTGCATCTCAAATTCTTTTCGGTGATTTATCCGACGCGTGCCTTCCTGCCGCAACTGCAGGCCATGAGTGCGCAGCATGGTGATGCCGCCATCGTATGCGTCAACTCGTTGCTGGCGACCCAACCTGAGCCGCACATGGTGGCCACATCGGCCGCCCGCGCCGGCGTGCACAACCTGGTACGTTCGCTGGCCACCGAACTGGCCTGCGGGGAGGCCGCCCGTGTGCGCGTCAACGGCATCCTGATCGGGCTGGTGGAATCGGGCCAATGGCGCCGCCGCTACGCCGCTCGAGGTCCGGAGCTGCAGGACCAGAGCTGGGCCCGGTGGACCGCTGCGCTGGCCGCAAGAAAACAGATCCAACTCGGCCGTCTCGGCCTTCCCCGGGAAGCTGCGCAGGCGATCGTATTCCTCGCCACGCCGCTTTCCTCGTACACCACAGGCAGCCATATCGATGTTTCAGGAGGACTTTCCCGCCATGCCTAATACCCAATCCAAAGTCACCGTCGGCTGCGCGATCGCGGCTTTCCTCGAACAGTGCGGCGTGAAGGCTGCCTTCGGTGTGATCTCGATCCACAACATGCCCATCCTTGATGCCTTCGGCGAGCGCGGCAAGATCCGTTTCATCCCGGCGCGCGGCGAGGCCGGCGGTGCCAACATGGCCGATGCCTATGCACGTACCACGGGCGGACTGGGTGTCTGCCTGACCTCGACCGGTACTGCCGCCGGCAATGCCGCCGGTGCCATGGTCGAGGCGCTGACCGCCGGCACACCGCTGTTGCATCTGACCGGCCAGATCGAAACGCCTTATCTGGACCAGAGCCTGGCGTACATCCATGAAGCCCCGGACCAGTTGAGCATGCTCAAGGCGATCTCAAAGGCGGCTTTCCGCATCCGCAGCGTCGAGACGGCCATCAGCACCATCAAGCTGGCCGTGCAGACCGCACTGACGCCGCCCATGGGGCCGGTCTCGGTCGAGATCCCCATCGACATCCAGGCGGCCATGATCCCCCTGCCGATCAATCTGCAGCCGCTGGCCATTCCGCAGAGCGTACCGTCGGCGCGTGCGCTGGACGAACTGGCCGAGCGGCTGATGAAAGCCAAGCGCCCGCTGCTGTGGCTGGGCGGCGGTGCCCGTCACGCTGGAGCGCAGGTACAGCGTCTGCTGGCATTGGGTTTCGGTGTCGTGACCAGTACCCAAGGGCGAGGCATCGTGCCCGAGGATGATCCGCGCTCGCTGGGTGCCTTCAACCTGCACAAGCCTGTCGAGCAGTTCTACCAGAGCTGCGATGCCATGCTTGTGGTCGGTTCGCGCCTGCGCGGCAACGAAACGCTGAAATACGAACTCAAGCTGCCGCGTCCCTTGTACCGGGTCGATGCCGATCCGGCGGCCGAGGGCCGCTGCTATACCAGCGACTATTTTGTCTGCGGCGATTCCGCGTTGGTGCTGGCGGGACTGGCCGATCGCCTGGCGGCACTCAAGATCGATCCCGATTTCATGGGAGATCTCAAGAAGGCTCGTGACACGGCGGTGCATGGACTGGTCGATGGCCTTGGTCCCTACAGCGCGCTGGTGGAGCAACTGCAGCAGGCCGCCGGTCGCGAATTCAATTGGGTGCGCGACGTGACGGTCTCCAACAGCACCTGGGGCAACCGCCATCTGCGCATCTTCGATCCCCGCGCCGGCGTGCATGCGCTGGGTGGCGGCATCGGCCAGGGATTGGCCATGGGCATTGGTGCGGCCATCGGTGCTGCGGTCACCCAGTCCGGCAAGAAAACCTTCACGCTGGCCGGCGACGGCGGATTCATCCTCAACCTGGGCGAGCTGGCCACGGCCGTGCAGGAACAGGCCGACATGGTGATCGTACTGATGAACGACAAGGGCTATGGCGTCATCAAGAACATTCAGGATGCGCAATACGGCGGTCGTCGCCATTACGTGGACCTGCATACGCCTGATTATGCCGAGCTGTCCTCGGCGCTCAAGTTGCGACACAAACGCGTGGGCGATCTTGCCGAAGTCGCAGCCGGACTGGACGAGGCCTTGTCCTCCCCGGGGCCGTTCCTGCTGGAAATCGACATGCTGGCGATCGGCAGCTTCAAGACCGCTTTTGCCGGCCCGCCGGTCAACGAAAAGGAAAAGGCCGCTGCCGCGGCGGCGGCTGTCGTTGCGGCTGCCGCGACAGCGGCCACGGCCTGAGGAGAACGGCATGCTGCACGTATCGATGATCGGATGCGGTGCCATTGGCGCGGGCGTCATGGAAATCCTCAAAAGCGATCCCGAGGTGGCGTTCGACATGGTGGTGGTGCCCGAGGCCCACATGGAGCGTGCCCGCAGCACCGTCTCCACGCTGGCACCCGCGGCGCAGGTAGTGTCGCGTCTGGGCGAGGAGCGTCCCGATCTGCTGATCGAATGCGCCGGCCATCAGGCCATCAGCGAACACATCATTCCGGCTCTGGAGCGCGGCATTGCCTGCATGGTGGTGTCCATCGGTGCCTTGTCCGAACCCGGTCTGGTCGACAAGCTGGAAGCTGCCGCCCGTGCCGGGCGCACGCAGGTGCAACTGTTGTCCGGCGCGATCGGTGCCATCGATGCGCTGGCTGCCGCCAAGATCGGCGGTCTGGATGCGGTGATCTACACCGGACGCAAGCCCCCTCAAGCCTGGAAAGACACGCCAGCAGAGTCGGCCTTCAATCTGGACGCGTTGCAGGAAGCCACGATGATCTTTGAAGGCAGCGCCCGCGAAGCCGCTCGCCTCTATCCCAAGAATGCCAATGTCGCGGCCACGCTGTCGCTGGCCGGGCTGGGGCTGGACCTGACGCAGGTGCGGCTGTATGCCGATCCCGGCGTGAGCGAGAACATTCACCACGTGGATGCCAGCGGTGCCTTCGGCGGTTTCGAGCTGACCATGCGCGGCAAGCCGTTGGCCGCCAATCCCAAGACATCGGCGCTGACCGTCTACAGCGTGGTGCGTGCCCTGGGCAATCGCGCCCATGCGCTGTCGATCTGAACCGGGCCAGGAGAAGTTGACCATGTTGAATCTGAATGACATCCAGCCCATCTGCATTGCCGGCCAGTGGCGTCCGGGAGCCGGTGATCGCTATGCCACGCTCTATCCCGCCACAGGCGAAGCGGTGGCCAGCCTGCACGCGGCCAGCGTGGCCGATGTGGAGGAAGCCATCCTTGGTGCCGACCGTGCGTTTCGCACCAGTGGCTGGGCGCAGAAGAAACCGCACGAACGCGCTGCCGTGCTGTTTCGCGTGGCGCAGCTGATCCGCGAGAACGGCGAAGCGCTGGCGCAATTGCAGCGCCTGGATAATGGCAAGCCCATCAGCGAGACACGCAACCTGGTCGCCAGCGCTGCTGCCACCTTCCAGTTCTTTGCTGCTGCCTGCGAGACCCTGGAAGAATCGCTGACTCCCATGCGTGGCGACAACCTGACCATGAGCGTGCATGAGCCCATGGGGGTGGTGGCCGCCATTACGCCATGGAATTCGCCCATCGCCAGCGAAGCGCAGAAGATGGCGCCGGCGCTGGCGGCTGGCAATGCGGTAGTGGTCAAGCCGGCGGAAGTCACGCCGCTGGCCGCGCTGGCGCTGGCACGTTTGTGCATCGAGGCCGGCGTACCCGCAGGCCTCATCAGCGTACTGCCGGGCAAGGGTTCGGTCATCGGGGATGCCATCACGCTGCATCCGCTGGTCAAGCGGGTTTCTTTCACTGGCGGCACCAGCACCGGCAAGCACATCGCCCACATCGCCGCCGACAAGATGATGCCGGTGTCCCTGGAGCTCGGTGGCAAGTCGCCGACCATGGTGTTCGAGGATGCCGACATTGATCATGCCGTCGCCGGCGTGCTCTACGGGATCTTCAGCAGTTCCGGTGAATCCTGCATTGCCGGTTCGCGCCTGTTCGTGGCGCGGTCCTTGCATGAACCGTTCATGGAGCGACTGGCGGCGGGTGCGGCTGCGCTGCGCGTGGGCGATCCGGCGGACGAACGCACCCAGATGGGGCCGCTGATCACCGCGCGTCATCGTGAGGGCATCGAGCGCTACGTCGACATGGGCGTCACCGATGGCGGCCGCATCCGCACCGGTGGCGTGCGTCCCAAGGGCCCCGCCTTCGAGCGTGGCTACTTCTATACGCCGACCATCATCGAGGGAGTGCGCAATGATCAGAGGATCTGTCAGGAAGAGATTTTCGGGCCGGTACTGGTGGCCATGCCTTTCGACGATGAGGAGGATCTGATCCGGCAGGCCAACGATAGCGTCTACGCCCTCGCCGCCGGCATCTGGACCCGCGACTACAAGCGTGCCTGGCGCGTGGGCCGTGCGGTGCAGGCCGGCAATGTCTGGATCAACACCTACAAGCAGTTCTCGATCTCGACCCCTTTCGGCGGCTGGCGCGACAGCGGCTTGGGCCGCGAGAAGGGACGGCTGGGCATCCTGCAATACATGGAGCAGAAGGCGATGTACTGGGGCCTGAACGAACAGCCGCTGCCCTGGGCCGGCTGAACACGCAATGGAGAATCACATGGACGTTTTGGGTATCGACGAAATCATCTACGGCGCAGACGACCTGCCGACCTGCCGCCGTTTCTTCCTCGACTGGGGCATGGTGCTGGAACAGGAGAGCGCAGCCGAGCTGGTCTTCGTATCGCAGAACGGCTGTCGCGTCATCGTGCGTGACAGCGCGGATCCCAGCCTGCCGCCGGCCATCGAGGCCGGTCCGACCCTGCGCGAAGTGGTGTGGGGCGTGTCCTCGGCGGCGGTGCTGGACAAGTTCGCCAGTCGCATCGGCGGTCTGCCCGGTTTTCTCAACGACGGCCGGCGCGTGGGCTGTACCGATCCCAACGGACTGGCGGTGCGTTTCCAGGTCTCGACCAAGCGCGAGGTGGAGCTGCAATGCGCCCGTATGAACACCTGGAACGAGAAGAACCGCATCAACCAGCGCAGCCCCATCTACGAGCGCGCTGCGCCCATCGAAGTAGGACACGTGGTGTTCTTCGTCAAGGATGTGAAGGCCTGTGAAAAATTCTATTGCGAGCATTTCGGCTTCGTGCCCTCCGACCGTTATCCGGAACGCGGTGCCTTCCTGCGCTGCGGCGACGTTGGCGGCCATCACGACATCTTCCTGCTGCAACCGCCGGAGGCGCGCGCGGGCCTGAACCACGTGGCCTTCACGGTGCGCGACATCCATGAGGTCTTTGGTGGCGGCATGCACATGTCACGCCAGGGCTGGGACACGCAACTCGGGCCGGGTCGCCATCCGATTTCCTCGGCCTATTTCTGGTACTTCAAGAATCCGGCCGGTGGCCTGATCGAGTATTACGCCGACGAAGACCAGCTCGATGCGCACTGGGAACCACGCGACTTCGAACCGGGACCGACGGTGTTTGCCGAATGGGCCATCGATGGCGGCATCGACGGCAATACGCGCCGCCAGAAGAATGCCCAGGGACCGAGCGGCAAATTCCTCACCGACCGTGCGGCGGCGGACAAGTAAATCATTGACCAAAGGAGATCAACATGTCCTTCAAGATCGGAGTCCTCGGTGCCGGCATCGGCGGCCTCACGGCAGCCATTGCCCTGCAGCGCGCCGGACATGAGGTGGTGGTGTATGAGCAGTCACGCCAGTTCCTGCGCGTGGGCGCAGACATCAACCTGACGCCCAATGCGGTCCGCGCACTGGACGGGTTGGGCATCGGCGAGGCCGTGCGCCGGACCGCTGCACGTCCCACGCATCGCATCAGCCGCACCTGGAATAGCGGCGAGGAAACGTCGCGCTTGACCATGGGCGACACCGCCGAACAGAAATATGGCGCGCCGCAGCTGACCATCCATCGTGCCGATCTGCTGGCAGCGCTGGCCGAGGTGTTCCCGCTGGAGCAGGTGCGCTTTGCCAAGCGTGCTGAAGCGATCCGCGAGGAGGGCGATGGCATTGACCTGCACTTCACCGATGGCAGCACCGATCGCGTCGATGCGCTCATCGGCGGCGACGGCATCCATTCTGCCGTGCGCACCGCCATGTTCGGCGCGGAAAGCCCGCGCTTCACGGGTGTGGTGGCTTTCCGTGCCGTCGTGCCTGCAGCGAAAGTGGCCGGTGTCCCCAACCTGCAGGCCTTCACCAAATGGTGGGGACCGAATCCGGAAAGCCAGATCGTGACCTTCCCGTTGAATCGCGGCGAGGATATCTTCATCTTTGCCACGACCGCCCAGGAGAGCTGGCATCTGGAATCGTGGACCACACCGGGCAACGTGCAGGAACTGCGCGACAGCTATGCGGGCTTCCATCCCGACGCCATGGCGCTGCTGGACGCCTGCGACGAAGTGCTCAAGACCGCGCTCTATGAACGCGATCCGCTGCCGGCCTGGGCCAGGGGCAACATGGCCTTGCTGGGAGATGCCTGTCATCCCATGATGCCGTTCATGGCGCAGGGGGCCGGCATGGCCATCGAAGATGCCGTGGTGCTGGCACGCTGCCTGGCCACCGTGTCCGCGCTCGGCGACGTGGCCGCTGCTCTGCACCGTTACGAGCAGTTGCGCATGGAGCGTGCCTCGACCATCCAGATCGGATCGCGCGGCAACAACTGGCTGCGCGCAGGCGGCAATGCCGACTGGGTCTATGGCTACGATGCCTGGCAGGTACCGCTGCAGCCGCAAGTTGCAGCCGTTGCTGCATGAGACAGGGCGTGCCAGTGAAACCGGAAGACCCCGCCGACACCATGCTGCTGACCATCGTCCTGAAGCATGACCAGTCCATGAATCTCGACCAGATTCAGGCCCACATGAAGGCGATGGACTGGTGGGAGCGGTTTCCTGTTGCCGGAACGCGCGTGGTGTCCTGGACCGTGGCCATGGGCCTGGGCAGATCGTCACGCTGGCGCTGCCGCCAGCGCTGCTGCCGCAAGTCAATGTCGAGCTTGAACGCTCGGCCTGGGGCGTGTTCCGCACCGAGTGCTACCCCACTTACGATTTTGTTCCCGTGCGCGAGCGCATTCGCGAGCGCGTCAGAAATGGAGGCCAATGATGGTTGCAACTGTTACCGATGTCTATCTCAATCCGCACCAGGCGCGCCGCCGCCTGCCGACCCAGTTCGAAGATCTGCTGGGCGATTCCATCGAGCGCGCCTACGCCGCCGGAATCCACGAATTGAGCGCGCTGGTGGCGCATCTCAATCGTACCGGTCCGAGCTGTCCGTACAACGCCGGTGTCTGGACCGAAGCCAATTATCAGGAAGAGATCGCCCGCCTGGCCGCTTGATGGCGACCGCCAGCCCTTACAGGAGAGTACCCAATGAGAACTGCTGCCCATGATCCCGTCGATGCCGTCCTGGCTGTCGGCCTGAAAGACCTGTGGTATCCCGTCTGCCCGTCCGAGTTCGTGGCTGAGAAGCCGGTTTCGCTACGCCGCCTGGGCAAGAAATTCGTGTTCTGGCGCGAGCCCTCGGGCAAGCTGCATGCGCTGGAAGATCACTGTCCGCATCGCGGTGCACCGCTGTCCATGGGCATCCCCATGGGAGACCGCATCGCCTGTGGCTATCACGGCGTGCAGGTGCGTTTCGACGGTGTGGTCACCAGCGTGCCAGGCAGCCCCGGTTGCAAGCTGGAGGGTGCCAAGGCTACCCGCCGCTTCCACGTGACTGAAGCGGCCGGTGCCATCTTCCTCTATAACAGCCTGGAGGATGTCGACACGCCACCGCCGCTGCGCCTGCCTGAAGAGCTGACCAGCCCGGAGTACTCCAGCTTCCTGTGCTACACCGAGTGGAAGGGCGACTATCGCTACGTGCTGGACAACGTGATGGACCCGATGCACGGCACTTTCCTGCACAAGCAGTCGCACTCCATGGCCGAGGGCGACAATACCGCCAGCTTCGGCATCCGCGAGACCGACATCGGCTTCGTCTTCGAAAAGGAAGGCCAGCGTGACGTCAACTTCGACTGGACCGAATGGGGCGATACCGGCCTGCACTGGATGCGCCTGGCCATTCCCTATCCCAAGACCGGCGGTCCCGGTGGCAGCTTCGTCATCATCGGCAGCTACACGCCCGTCGTCGACAACATCGCTGCCGTCTTCCACTGGCGCTGCCGCAAGCTCTCGGGCTGGCAGCGTGATACCTGGCGCTTCCTCTATCGCAACCGCCTGGAAGCGCGCCACTGGAACGTGCTGGAGCAGGACCGGGTGGTGCTGGAACTGATGGAGCCGGATGCCAACCAGCGTGAGATGCTGTACCAGCACGATATGGGCATCGTACGCCTGCGCCGTCATCTGCGCGGACTGGCCAAGGCCCAGCTGGCGCGCGAGGAGGAACTGGCGGCGGCCAGGGCACCGGTACGCGCGGCATGAGCGACGCCGCCCGTGGGCCCGTCATGCGTCATGTGAAGTGCGCCAGCGTGCCGGAGCCGGACGCTGCGACCTGGTCCAATTGCCTGGTGATCGGCGAGGACATCGTCATGTCTGGCATGACGGCGCATCCGGCCACGCGGCAGCAGACGCTGGATACCTATCGGCAGACGCTGGTGGTGCTCCGCAAGATCGCCGACCTGGTGAGCGCTGCCGGAGGAACACCGGACAGCATCACCAAGCTGGTGATCTACCTGACCGATATCGCGCACAAGGATGAGGTGGGACGGGCGCGCCGTGACTTCTTCGGCGAACAGGGGCCGTATCCCTGCTCCACGCTGGTGGAAGTCAGCGCTCTGGTGTTTCCGGAGCTGACGGTGGAAATCGATGCGTATGCCCGGCTGGGTGTGGATCTGCGGCAGGCTGTGCGCGTGACCGTATGAGCGTGTTTGAACGAATCTGAATTGATGGTGGTGCATTCATGAGCAGTCCTCTTCTTTCCGTCCGTGTGCAGGCCATGCGCTTCGAGGCGCTAGGCGTTGTCAGCGTCGAACTGTGCCTGCCCGACGGCGGCGAGTTGCCGGCTTTCGAGGCCGGTGCGCACATCGACCTGCATCTGGCCAACGGTCTGGTGCGCAGCTATTCGCTGTCGAATTCACCGGCCGAGCGTCATCACTATGTCGTTGGCGTGCTCAACGACCGTGCCAGTCGCGGTGGATCGCGCTATGTCCACGAACAACTGCGGGTCGGATCGACGCTTTCCATCTCGGCACCGCGCAACAATTTTCCGCTGGAGGAAGCGGCACCCCTGTCGGTGCTGATCGCAGGCGGTATCGGCATCACGCCGATCTCCTGCATGTATCACCACCTGCGCGCCCAGGGCAAGGAAGCGGTACTGCACTACTGCGCCCGTTCCCGCAAGGAAGCCGCTTTCACCGCCCAGCTACTCGGTCAGCCGGGCGTGAGCAGCCATTTTGATGACGAGGCCGGTACCGCGCCTGATCTGCGTGCCGTATTGGGGGCCTATCCGAAGGAGTCGCATTTCTATTGCTGCGGACCGACTCCCATGCTCAACGCCTTTGAAAGTCTGTGCGAAGAGCTGGGTCTGCCCAACGTGCACATCGAGCGCTTCGCCGCCGAGAAAGTGGCACCCGTCCAACACGGCAGCTATGTCGCCGAACTGGTGCGCAGCAAATCAAGCCTCACGGTCCCGGCCGGCAAATCGTTGCTGGATACCCTGCTCGATGCTGGCATCGCGGTCGACCACAGCTGCCGCGAAGGGGTTTGCGGTGCCTGCGAGACGCGTGTGCTGGAAGGCGAACCGGAGCATCGCGACGGCGTCCTCAGCAAGGCCGAGCGCGCCGCCGGCAAGACCATGATGGTGTGCGTTTCCGGCTGCAAGGGGCAGCGCCTGGTGCTGGACCTTTAGCCACTGTTGCACAGGACCGTGCCCGTGCTCCGGCACCGGGCATTTTTTTGAGCCTGAAAAATTTTTGGAACGGCGATTCATAGGTGAAACAAATATCACCGGACCCGGGCCACCCGGCAAGCCTGTGCTGCCCGCTGACCATGCAGCGGCGGCCTTGCCGGCAGAAGTCACCTTTCCTGCGCACGGGGCACAGGGGAGCAGTGAGTGAATGCGGCCTGGCCGCGTGTTTGGACTTTATTCGTTGAAGGGGAGTTTGATGAAGAAGTTAATGATGGCCGCAGCGGCCTCCTGTCTGTCGGCGGGAGCCTTTGCGCAGAGCAGCGTGACCATCTACGGCAGTCTCGATGCTGGCGTAGCCTATATCAACAACCTCAATGGCGGCTCGGTATCGCGCCTGGATCAGGGCACGATGCAGCCGGACCGCATCGGCTTTCGCGGGACCGAGGACCTGGGTGGCAACCTGAAGGCCATCTTCCAGCTCGAAGCCGGCTTCTACACCGATAGTGGTGCTACCCCCAATTCGTCCAAGCTGTTCAACCGTTACAGCACCATCGGCCTGTCCGGTGACTTCGGTTCAGTCACCTTGGGCCACATGCCCGACGTCGTGTTCGACTACGTGGGCAAGTTGTCCAACGGCTTCCAGCTGACCAACTGGTATCTGTTCCATCCGGGTAACCTGGACAGCCTGGCCAACACCTACCAGTTCGACAATGCCGTGCGCTATACCTCTCCAACCCTGGGTGGTTTTCAGGGCAGCCTGATGTACGGCTTCGGTGAAGTGGCTGGGGACAGCAGCAATGGCCGCAACGTCAGTGCGGGCGGCACCTACACCAATGGTCCGTTCCGTGCGGCGCTGGCCTATTCGAAGCTGAACAATCGCGCTGCCGGATTTGCCGGGACCTTCCTCACCAGCGTGGGTCTGGGCAATGCCGCGACGGTCTTCAACAGCCTGACCACGACGGCCGGCGGCCTGGGCTATACCATTGGCAACGTGCGTCTCAATACGGCTTACACGCAGGTCAAACTGGCTCTGCCCAGCGGTGCCACGCCCAAGCAGAAGAACCTGGATCTGGGTGCGGCGTGGCGCTACGCAACGCTCGATACCATCAACTTCGGCTACGGTCTCTCCAAGCTGGAGGGCGCACGCTGGAACACCTTCAGTCTGTCCCATGTGCATGAATTCTCCAAGCGCACCCAGTGGTACGTGCAGGCGGCTTACCAGCGTGCCGGTGGCGATGCACGCTTTGCCGTCATGAACGGTACCGGTGCCTCCGGTGCCACCGGAGTCTCCGGTGGGCAGGGCCAACTGGTCACCACCATCGGTATGCACCACTCGTTCTGATGTCCGGAACAGGCTCTCATGCCGAGGGCCGCTTTACCTTCTGTGAATAGTCTGGTCTTGCGTGCGCCCCTCCTGGAGCGGATGGGCGTTTCGTAGTGCCTTGGGCGGAGAAGCAGTTTTCTCCGCCATTTTTTTATCCATACCGGATTGATTGCCGGACGGCACCGCTGTCGCGTCCGCCGGCATTCTTGCGTCGCGGAGAGTCTTCATGCTTGCACACCTCAAACTGGGTACACGTCTTTCGCTGGGCTTCGGCCTTGTGCTGGCGCTGCTGACCGGCATTACAGTCCTGGCCATCGCCAGTCTGTTCACATTGCACCAGGATACGCGCCGCATCGTCGAGGACCGTTACCCTCAGGTCCTGCTGGCCAATGACGTGCTCTTGCGCATCAGTGAAAACGCCAGCGCCATGCGCAACCTGCTGCTGTTGGATGACCATCAGAAGCTGACCGAGGAGATTGCCCGCATCGCCAAGGGCGAAGCTGCCATCACGGCGACTCTGGACCAGTTGCAGGCGCGCCTGTCCAGCGAGCAAGGCCGCAAATCATTTGCCGAAATCCTCGCCTTGCGTAGCAAGTATCACGAGGGACAGCAGCGCTTCCTGCAACTGGCTTCCACCGGTGCCACCATGGACGCCACCGAATTTCTGCTGACCACGCTGCGCCAGGATCAGGAGAACACCATCGTGCGGCTGAAGGGCTACATCGCCGTTGGTACGCGAATGATGGAGCGCAGCGGTGAAGAAGCCGCCGCGCAGTATCACCAGAAGACACGCATCATGCTGGCCATCGCCCTGCTGGCAGTGGCATCCGGCGGTGCGTGCGCGTGGTGGATCACGCGTTCCATCACCCGCCCGGTGCGGCATGCGGTCGGGGTAGCGCAGCAGGTGGCCCATGGCAACCTCGACAGTCGTATCGAGCAGGGGGGGCGGGACGAGCTCGGCCAGTTGCTGGAGGCGTTGCGCCAGATGAATGGCAGCCTCACCGGCATCGTGGGCGAGGTACGAAGGGGGGCCGAGACCATTGCCACCGCATCCTCCGAGATCGCCGGCGGCAATCTCGATCTCTCTTCGCGTACCGAGCAGCAGGCAGGTTCGCTGGAGCAGACCGCCGCCGCGATGGAAGAACTCACCTCCACCGTGCGCCAGACCGCGGACAACGCCAAGGCTGCCAACCAGCTCGCAGCCGACGCCGCGACAGTGGCTGCGCGCAGCGGTGCGGTAGTGCAGGAGGTGGTAGCAACCATGGCGGGCATCAGCCAAGCCTCGAGCCGCATTGTCGACATCATCGGCGTGATCGATGGCATCGCCTTCCAGACCAACATCCTTGCCTTGAACGCAGCGGTGGAAGCGGCACGCGCCGGTGAACAGGGCCGGGGGTTTGCGGTGGTTGCCTCGGAGGTGCGCTCGCTGGCCCAGCGTTCCGCCGGCGCCGCCAGGGAAATCAAGGCGCTCATCGATGATTCGGTGGCGCAGGTGGATGCCGGTGGACGGCTGGTGGAGCAGGCCGGTTCGACGATGGAAAACGTGGTGATCAGCGTGCAGCGCGTTTCGCACATCGTCGGGGAGATCAGTGACGCTACCCAGGAACAGCGCACCGGCATCGAACAGGTCAATCAGGCCATCGTGCACATGGATGAGACGACGCAGCAGAATGCCGCACTCGTGGAACAGGCGGCTGCGGCTGCGCAGTCCTTGCAGCAGCAGTCGCAGCGGCTGCGCGAACTGGTGGGCGTGTTCCGGCTGCCGCTGCTGCCAACGGAGGAGGCTGCTCAGGCAGTGGAGCTTGCGGGTGCCGTTGCCGGTTTGCCCCGATACAGCACCAGCGTCGCGATCAGCCCGCAAACCGCCGCAAAGCTCATCCAGTAACCAGGGGCGGCCTTGTCGCCGGTCGACTCGATCAGCCAGGTCGAGACCAGCGGCGTGAAGCCGCCGAAGATCGCGGTAGCCAGGCTGTAGGCCAGCGAGAAGCCGACCGTGCGCACGTGCGCCGGCATCACTTCAGTCAGCGCCACCACTGCCGCGCCGTTGTAGCTGGCATAGAGGAAGGACAGCCACAGCTCGGTGATGAGCAGGTTCTTGAAACTGATATCGGCGACCAGCCAGGACATCATCGGATACGCCGTCAGCAAGGTCAGCAGCGTGAAGGCCACCAGCACCGGACGACGGCCCACGCGATCCGACAGTGCGCCCATGACGGGCAGCCAGCAGAAGTTGGACAAGCCCACGCAGAAGGTCACGATGAGACTGTCGGAGGCCGACAGCTTGAGCACGGTCTTGCCGAAGGTCGGCGTGTAGACCGTGATCAGATAGAACGACACGGTCGTCATCACCACCATCATCATGCCGGCCACCACGATCTTCCAGTTCTGGGCGATCGAGGCCATGATTTCCGCAAAACCCGGATGGTGCTTGCGGGCCATGAATTCTTCCGTTTCCTGCAGCGAGCGTCGGATGATGAAGATGGCCGGCACGATCATGCAGCCGATGAAGAAAGGAATGCGCCAGCCCCATTCGCTGATCTGCAGCGGCGACAGCCACTGGCTGACCAGATAGCCGATCAAGGCGGACGCCATGATGGCCGCCTGCTGGCTGGCCGACTGCCAGCTCACGTAAAAGCCCTTGTTGCCGGGCGTGGCCATCTCGGCCAGATAGACCGACACGCCGCCCAGTTCCACCCCCGCCGAGAAGCCCTGCAGCAATCGTCCCGTCAGCACCAGGATCGGTGCCGTGATGCCGATGGTGGCATAGCCGGGCACGAAGGCGATCAGCAAGGTGCCGATGGCCATGATGGCCAGCGTCACGATCAAGCCCTGGCGACGGCCGACGCGATCGATGTAGCTGCCCAGGATGATGGCGCCCAGCGGGCGCATCAGGAAGCCCGCACCGAAGGTGCCGAAGGTCAGGATCAGCGAGACGAACTCGTTGTCCGACGGGAAGAAGGTCCTGGAGATGTAGCTGGCATAGAAGCCATACAGGAAGAAGTCGAACATCTCCAGGAAGTTGCCGCTGGTCACGCGCAGGACGGTGGACAGCTTGGAGTGCTTGGCGGTGCTGCTTGTTTTGGTTGTTGTGTTCATGTCGGTCTCTCTCTTTCTCTCTTTGAGGCAGTACTTGGACGCCTTCCTTCACATTCTTCAGCGAGGCGCGGGGTCCAGGCCGGATGCCTTGATGGCGTCGATGGCTTCGGGCGAGGCCAGGAAGTCCAGCAGTTCCCTGGCGGCCTTGGGCTGGTGGGTGCCGACCACGACGCCGCCGGAGAAGGGGGTGATCTGCTGGGCGCTCTCGGGGATCGGTCCGATGATGTCGATACCCTTGACCGGCTTCAGCTCGGAGATTTGCTGCAGGCCCACTTCGGCATCGCCGCGGGCGATCACTTCACCGACCGGTTCGGCCGGAATCATGCGGCCCTTGTAGGCCATCTGCTGGTCGATGCCCAGGCGCTTGAAGAGCTTGGTGGAGAGGAACACGCCGCTGGCGCTGTCGGAGTAGACCACCGAATGGGCGGTCAGCAGGGTGCGCTTGAAGGCGTCGATGCTGGAGATGTCAGGCTTGGGGGCACCGGCCTTGACGGCCAGGCCGATGCGCGAGAGGGCCAGCAGCTTGTGCTCGGACTTGGAAACCTTGCCTTCGGCCACCAGCTTGTCCAGCGAGTCGCCGACCATGATGACCACGTCGATCTGTTCGCCGCGTTGCAGGCGGTTGGGAATGGCTTGCGGGGTTTCTCCCATGGACGGGCCCCAGCCGGAGATGAGTTTGTGGCCGGTCTTCTTTTCGAAGGCGGGGGCGAGTGCCTTGTAGGCGGCGGCAAAGCCACCCGAGCTGACCACATGCAGGTCGGCGGCAGCAGCCAGCGAAGTGACGGCACCCAGCGCCAGGGCCAGGACACTGCGCTGCAAGAGGGAGGTGCGCACACTGCGTGCGGTTGAGTTGGAACGGATCATGCGGATCTCCTGATGACGATGTATTTCGTCGTGGTGAGGGATGGAACCCGGCAGTTTGCGTAGAATCCGTTGAAAAGTTAATTGCAATTATTCTGGGGATTGATAAAAAATGCGCATCAATATCGAGACCGCCGAATTGCAGGCCTTTCTCGCCGTCGCGCGCCAGTCAAGCTTTCGGGCGGCGGCTGAGGGTTTGTTCATCACGGCACCGGCACTGAGCCGCCGCATCGAGAATCTGGAGCAGGCCTTGCAGGAAAGGCTGTTCGATCGCACCACGCGGCGCGTCTCGCTCACCCCTGCCGGTGAATTGTTCCTGGTGCACGCCCAGGCCGTGATGGATGAACTGGAGCTGGCCGTCAGGAGCGTGGAGCAGGGCATGGCGCATCGGCGCGAACATGTGACGGTGGCCTGCGTGCCCTCGGTGGCCAATAATTTGCTGCCGCTGGTATTGAAACCGTACGCGCGCACGCATCCCAATGTGCGGGTGCGCATCATCGACGAAAATGCGGCGGAGGTGCTGGAGAGTGTGCGCAAGGGCGAGGCCGATTTCGGCGTGAACTTCATCGGTGCGCAGGAAGCCGAGATCGATTTCCGGGAATTGACGCGCGAACGTTATCTGGCGGTGATGCCGGCCCATCATCCGCTGGCTGCGCAGAGCAGCTTGCACTGGAAGTCCCTGGCGGGGGAGAAGCTGGTGTCGGTCTCCTCCAGCAGCGGCAACCGCAGCCTGATCGACAACGCCTTCTCGCGGGTACCGCAGCGGCCGGTGATCCAGTATGAGACCAATCACGTGGCCGGGGCCATCAGCCTTGTCGCCGCCGGGCTTGGGGTGGCCTTGCTGCCGGAGCTGGCCATTCGCAATGCGCCCTACAAGGGCATTGTGGCGCGGCCGGTGACCAGTCCGGTCTTGAGCCGGGCGATGGGCTTGATTACCTTGAAGGGACGGGTCCTGAAACCGGCGGCCGCGACGCTGGCGCAAGCCTTGCGCGAGGCGATGGCGAGCAAGCCGCGTAAATGATTTTCTGGTACACAGGGCTGCCTAAATTTTGTGCGGTTTATTGGGAGGGCAGGCGGGGACGGCACTTGCGTGGGGTGAAAATGGCTTATCCACAAGGTTATGCACATAAAACGGGGATAAGTTTCCAGCGTTGGCGCGGTTTCTGGCGGGGTTGCGCAAATTATTTGCAAAACCGTTGGCCATAAAAAAGGCCCTCGCAAGCGAGGGCCTTTTTGTTTGTATTCTTTGCAATCCGGACCTGCGGTTGATGCTGTTGTCCATGACTCGCTGTCTGTCAAAAAACGGGGTGGCGGCATGCGCTGGAGGGCGCGGTTGCGGCGGTCTTTTTTCGAAGAGGGGGCGATTATATAGCTGTGGGCGGAAAAATGATACTGCTCGCTGCAGAAAATTATTTTCGCTCCGGGGAGGGCTGTCTTTCCCGGACAAATGGATAGCCGGACTGGTACAGGATCCATCCTTGGCCCTGCTGGCAGGCGATTTCGCGATGCACGAAGAAAATGAAGTCCTTGACGAACGGCGCAGGTCAACGGAAATTATCCATGGACAGACAGCGGTAGCGACGGTGAGCCAGTCTTCGGAGAAATCATTCTCGAGCTGCGCACCAAAAAACTTTTACGTCTTCCGGGGCCAGGAAGAACGCTGATGCCAGGTCCCTGGACGGACTTGAACAACAAAAAGCCCGCAGTGTCGTCGAACACTGCGGGCTTTCAAACATCTCGGTACTGCATCAAACAATTCTGTGGTGCGGGAGCCGGAATCGAAAAGCGATCCAAAGACCAGGTGAAATGCGGCTTCGTGGATATAAGTGGTATGGGATACCGTCAAAAATACCGGCAAATTTCAAGGTAATTAGACTGTCAGGTATTTGCAACATATTACAGCATGTCTGAACGCGCTTTAGTGTGATTTTGCATTGAATCCTGATCCGCTTTTTGCATCAATCCTTGACCCTCTTCATATTGGCCTAAGCCAAAGGCTCCTTGCGTGTTGATCTCGCTTGCTTAGTCTCTCGAGTCGAACTATTTTTGAATCGATAACTGTCATTGCCGGTTTCCACGATATGACAATGGTGCGTCAATCGGTCAAGTAGCGCAGTAGTCATCTTCGGGTCACCGAAGACCGCCCCCCACTCTCCGAAGCCAAGATTCGTTGTTATGACCAAACTTGTCCGTTCGTACAGTTTGCTAATGAGGTGAAACAGCAAGGCTCCACCGACTTGACTAAACGGCAGGTACCCAAGCTCGTCCAAAATCACGAGATCGGTATATAGCAACCGATTTGCGAGATGTCCCGCCCGTCCTTGTTGCTTTTCCGATTCGAGTAAGTTTACAAGTTCGATTGTGGAAAAATATCGAACACGTGCATTGTGGTGTTCAATCGCCTGAACTCCTATTGCACTCGCCAAATGCGTCTTCCCCGTGCCAGGACCTCCCACAAAGACAACGTTCTGTGCAGACTCTACAAAATTGCACGAATGCAGTTTTCGTATCAACATCTCATCGACTTCGCTTACGGTGAAGTCGAATCCATTTAGATCTCGATAAGCTGGAAATTTCGCTACTTTCATTTGGTAGGCTAGCGATCGGACCTCGCGCTCGGCGATCTCCGCCTTTACCAAGTCCGCCAAAATCGGCATCGCAGCCTGATAGGCCGGGGAATTCTGTTCAGCCAGATCGGATGCCGCATGAGCCATACCTCGCAGTTTTAGAATGCGAAACATCTCCAACATAGATTCAAGCGGCATCGACATGGCCATCCTCCTTCGGTCTTAGTGAATCATATTTACTCACGTCCGCTACAGGCTCTATGGCTAATCGAAGCGCTTGAGGTGTCGTGATTTTAGGGGCTGGCGTGCCATCTAAGAGACGGCTCAATATGTTGACTACTACCTGTTTAGAGGGAGTTCCCCCACGCAATGCAGCTTCTACAGCAGCTAGGACCGTTGCCTCCTCGTGAAACATAACTAGGGCAAGAATTTCGACCATTTCTCTATCGCCTCCTGGGCGCTTCAACATGATTGTCTGCATTTCTTTGAAGGCCGTCGGTAATTCAGAAAAAGGTGCCCCATTACGCAGTGCACCGGGCTTTCGCTGTAGCACAGCTAGGTAGTGACGCCAATCATAGATAGTCTTCCCTGGGCCATGATCGCGGTTGATGACCCGCGCATGTTCAGCAATAGGTTTGCCCTCAGCAATAAAGACCAGACGTTCCGCGTAGATTCGAAGGCTAATCGGTCTGTTGGCGAACGACGATGGCACGCTGTAGCGATTGCGGTCTAGAGTTACAAGGCATGTAGGAGATACGCGCTTGGACTGCTCAACGAAGCCGTCAAATTTTTTCCCCATGGGCATCAAATGCGGCCGCTCGTGTTCCCAAACAGCCCAAACGCTCGAATCTAGTTCGGGGTGCTTAATGTCCTTCCAAAGCCGCTTACATTCGTCACTCAACCACTCGTTAAGTGCATTTAAGGTGGGAAAGGCTGGAGCTCTTTGCCAGATCCGGCTTCGACTATCCCGTACGTTTTTTTCAATCTGCCCCTTTTCCCAACCGGATGCTGGATTGCAGAACTCCACATCAAAAAGGTAGTGGCTGGTCATGGCGGTAAAGCGAGAGTTGACATCTCTTTGCTTGCCGGACTTCACCTTATCGACTGCAGTCTTCATATTGTCATAGATCCCACGGCGTGGGATCCCGCAGAATGCGTCAAACGCATGCGCGTGAGCATCAAAAAGCATCTCATGTGATTGCAGTAGATATGCGCGAAGAAAGAACGCGCGGCTATGGCTGAGCTTAAACTGAGCAATCTGCAGCTTGGTCCTCTCTCCCTCTATGACCGCCCAATCTTCGCTCCAATCAAACTGAAAAGCCTCCCCTGGCGCAAAGGAAAGCGGGATGTATGTTGATTTGCTCGCAGAATTGACCCTCTCCATCTGACCCACCTTCCACCGCCTTCCGAAGGCTGCGACGCGGTCGTACGACCCCTTATAGCCTAACTCC
>Ga0105238_10000067_pt1 | contig 119411 bp, 206 predicted proteins | sample KBSC34metaG_FD_81526 | JGI IMG/M metagenome (GOLD analysis project Ga0105238, IMG submission 81526) | Corn rhizosphere microbial communities from Kellogg Biological Station, Michigan, USA - KBS C3-4 metaG | ecosystem: Host-associated > Plants > Roots > Rhizosphere > Soil | place: Michigan...
ATCATCATGGACGAGGCGGATGCGGCAGAGAGCGCGTTGAGCGAGTTCCTGTCGTTCTCTCTATCATCCAAGGAAGCGTTAGGAGACTCCGGCAAGAATCGCGCGCCGCATTGGAATGATCCCTTACGCGCATGGATCGAATGGGCGAAAGAAGCCGTGAAGCCGATGCGATCAATGGTCGCGCAGGCTGAGAGAGACGCCAAGGAATCCGACGATCGTCGTGTCCTCGAAAGATTCTTTCATCTGCGGAACCTGTTTAAGAAGTTGGCGACGCTCGCCGAAATACAGATTGAGGATTGGGTATGCGAGCCTGCCAAGGACGGCATTCGGTTCGATCCAATCTGGCCGGGCAAGTTCGCCGAGAAGTATCTGTTTCGTGGCATCAAGCGCGTGATTCTCTTTAGCGGCACGTTGAACCGCAAGGCGTTCGAGCTACTCGGTGTGCGCCAGGACCAGTACACGTTCTATGATTACGACTCACCGTTTCATCCGGCACGCAATCCGCTGATCCTCGCGCCGTTGGGGAACTTCCGCTATCCGATCGCACCGCAGTTAATGATACAGGCCATTGATTTCTTCGATAACCTCGTCGATCAACGCAAGAACGTCAAAGGCATACTGCATACGATTTCGTTCGATCATCTGGAGCAGTTCATCGAGCGGTCACGGCACGTAAACTTGTTTATCTCGAACGACGTGAAGTATGCTGGCGGAATGCGCCGGACGGAGAATGTGGTCGAGAGCTTCAAGGAAGCGACTGCTCCTGCCGTGTTAGCATCGCCGTCGATCACATCCGGCTGGGATTTCCCCGATGATTTCTGCCGTTATCAATTCATATTAAAGGTGCCGTTCCCGACGACGCAGTCGACTGTTGCGAAGGCACGCAAAAAGCTCGATCCGGAGTATCATGATAATCTCGCGATGACGTCGCTGATTCAAATGTGCAGTCGACCGTGCAGATCGGTATACGACTATAACGAGAACATCATTACTGATGTGAGGGTCGGATGGTTCCTGGCGAACAAGAAGCATCTTGCCGCCAAGTGGTTTTTGGGAGCGCGGGGTTCTGGGCGCTACCGGAGATTAAATGAAGGCGTAGTTCCAGAACCGATACGTGGATAAGAATTACGGTGAGTGCGATTGTGGTGATTTCCTTGACAAGAGCGATTAAATCACATACGATGGCTACTCATCCGGTTCAACAGATAAACTGAAAGGGAGATTAAAGCAATATGCCAGTTTCATTGCTACCAGAGGACGCTCTACAGGGGTTCGGAATTCAATCCGGACTCCATCGCGTCGTTTCAAGTGAATGGATGGTTCATCAATTCACGGACAAGACCGGCAAGTCGTATGAGCCGTTCGTTTGTTGGGCCATTGGTTATCAACCCATCGATGAGAAGGGTGCCGTCATCGGTGACACGCAGATCGATTACACGATCAGAGTCGGGCCGAAATTCGGCGAGACACTCGACAAGTCGAAGTTCGCGCCGGGCATTGCTCCCGGTCAACCGCTGCCATTGCGGGTTGGTTCCAAGGGTCCGTACCTGGAGCCGATCAGCGATCAGCAGGGATTGTATAAGAATTCCAAGCCGATCCTTTACATGGAATCGCTCGGCAAGGCTGCCTTCGATCTGAAGAAGCTGGCAGCGGCGCAGTTCAACGTCGGATTGCTGGTCGGCACCGAAGGCGATATCTATGAATTGGTCTCCGTCAATGACGGCACCGACGAGGCGGGCAAGCAATTCAAACCCACCAAGATCCCGGCCTTCAAGTCCATTCGCAAGATGGGCTATGAAGTTCAGGGTGTTCCGCAGACCGGCGCGGCTGCTGCTGGCGGCAAAGCGAACGGCGCTGTCGCTGCTGCTCCGTCTGCCAATGGCACCGGCAACGCTCACGGATTGGCAGTCAAGATCCTGACGGCAGTCATCGAGAAGAACCGCGAGAAGGGTGGTATGCCGCGCGCCGACGTCGTGCGGAACGTGCTGGCTATCGCCAGCAAGCTCGATCCTCGCCCTGCTCCCGAAGAGCGCGAGGCGGCCAAGGCGTTGCTGGGTTCCGATGCGTTCTACGGTGATACTGCAGTGGAGTTGCTGGCGGTTCTGGACGGCGAGACCGTACAGTTCGCCTAATACAAGCTCGCCTGTGTTATCTGCACACGAGGTCGTCAGCACTACTACGACGTCGTTTTAATACAGGCTTGATGGCGCGGTTCGATGTGGGTGGACCGCGCCATTCCTTTTTCTAATGCTCCAACTTGCGTGGGATTGGCAGAGAGTTTAATCTTTCTCATGCAATATGTGAGCGTAATGCCAGACATTAGTCTGGAAGATATCAACCGAGCACTGTCACGCGCCATACCTGCCCGCCCCAATCATCGCTCGAAGGGCACGCACCTCACAGATATCTTGCAGAGGATGAATCGTGAGAGTGGCCGCATGAAAGAGAAGATCGTATTTGGCAGGAACACTTACGCTCCACTGGACGAAGAGGATATGCCGATGTGCATGGCGCTTGGCATGATCTTTGAGACCGGCCTGATGCAACTCATGCCGTGGCTACAGAGAATCGGCGAGATCTCGAAGGACGGTATCGCGATGTCGCCGGATGCGGGTACGTATAACTGTCGCAGGCACCTGCTGTCGCCTGACAAAGATGTGCCGGTCGTGCTCGACGAGATCAAGCTGACGTGGAAGTCAGTGAACCGTGGGCTCGAAGAGCACTTCAATTATTTGCAGCAAACGAAGTCGTACTGTTATGGGTTGAATACAGTGTATTGCCGATTACACATCATGCACGTCAATGGGAGCTATAAGTTCGGCGACGATCCGCTCGGCGGCCCGCAGTACGTGCAGCACCACATCATGTACACCCCTTTTGAAATTCAGATGAATTGGGAAGAAGTTCAACGAAGGAAGAAGGAATACGGACTGTGACTCAGCCAGCTAAACCCACAATCAAAGCTCAAGAAGGACCGACGCAATTCGAGATGCTGACCGGAGAGATAGAGCCGCGCATGACAATGCTCGTTCATGGTCGGACGAAACACGGTAAGACCGAGTTAGCGTTGAAGTCACCGGGCGACGCCGGAGTCATCTCACTCGACTCCAACTGCAAGGCAATCGCGGCGAAGTACAAGTTGGCGAATCCCAAGAAGCAAATCTTCTACAAGGAGTTCCTGCGGTCGCCGCTAAGCCAGATCGACGACATCAACGAATTGAAAAAGCACTGGCAGAACGTGCGTAAGGCGTACTACGACATGCTGGACATCAAGACTGTCCGCACGGTTATCTGTGACACCCACACGCAAATGTGGGAGGACTGCAAGCTGGCCTACGTGGGTAAAGAGAAGCCGGACGCGTCGAGTGAAGTCGATGCACAGGGCAAACCGACCGGCAAGCAGTTCGGCACGCAGAAGACCATTCCGCGTGACCTGGGTGAAGCCAAGCGCGACATGCGTGAGATGATCAACGCGTGTGAAGCTGCCGGGAAGAATCTGGTGCTGCTCTGCAAGGCCGACGATGAGTGGAAGGACGACCCCCAAGGGAAAGGATTCAAGACCGGTAAGGTGCGCCGCATCGGCATGCCCGGCATCGAATATCTGAGTCAGTGTGAGGTCGAAGTGTTCCGGCACGAGACGCTCGGCACGTTCGTCGCGCGCATGCTGAGTTCGACGGCCAACGCCGATATCCGTGGACGGCAAGGATCAATGGTGTTCGTGCCGGGCAAAGGTGACATCTGGCAGCCGTCGCAGGACGAGTTTATCGATAGCGACATCACGTTTGGGATGATCGCGATCAGTGTGTATCCGAGTACCGAAATCGAGGCGTGGGAGTAATTCACGTGACAGGCGACGACATTGCTGCGCAGTTAAAGCAAGAGCAAGGCTACCTAGTGTATGGAGCCTACACTAAGAAGGAAATCGGCGAGATCATTCCTCCGGAGAGGCACGGTGATCACTCGATTCCAGTTCGGATCGTGAAGGTGTCCACCGTAGCCGCGCTGGTCAAACAGACCAATCGCGTGCATGAAATCGCGCCTGAATTACAGAAGAGAAAAATCCAGTCCTCGGACGTGCGCTGGCCTTTTATTTACGAAGTAGAAGCGATCGATTAAAACAGGAGAGACTATGGAAGATAACAACGACAATGACCAGAAAATGAACGAAGTCATTGATGGGCTCAGGAATGGAGCCGAGTCCGAAGAAGCCGTAGCACAGGTTGCTGCTGCTGCCGCCGATGCGCCTGCACCGCAGGGACTCCCCGCGCCGCGATGCCCATTTTGTCAGGTGGCACTGTTTGCCGTGGACAAGTCTGGCGTGACCACTTACAACATTCAGATGGGCATGGAGAGGCTCCGGATCTTCACGTGCGCCAATTGCGATTGCGTACTGCCGATCCAGGTCATGGTGATCGATACGCCGCTAATCGCTGCGCCGAGCGCGCAAGGCGGCAGACTCGTTCGTCAATAGTCGCTGAGCATGAGCATTACCATCGATCCACGCAGAGGGTCGGGAGAATTCGCGCGTCTATTCAGCGGATTCTCCATCCCCATTTACTTAGAAACGCTCGATAGCGCGGACTATGCGTTCAGTGGTAACGGGCCGTCTGGTGATGTGTCCGTAGGTGTTGAGCGTAAGGCGCTTGCCGACTTCCTCACGTGCATGAACGACGAGAGGTTTACTGGATTTCAACTAGAGAAGTTGCTCAAGGATTACCACTACACTTTTGTAGTTATTGAGGGAGTGTACAGACCGACGATCGACGGCTTTATTGAAGTGTGCCAGCCGGTGAGGGATCGGTTCCGTAATGAGAGCGACAAGGTTATGACATGGCGTCCATTGTATGAGGGCTCGAAGGGGCGACGTACGCTCTACAGTCAACTCGAAGGCCACATCAATACGCTGAGACTCAAGGCAGGCACGCCGAACGCTGGGTTCCTGGTCATGAATACGACGGACGCGTTGCATACGACGTGGGTAGTGGCTAATCTGTACCGGTGGTTTAGTAAGCCATGGGCTGAACACCAGAGCCACATTGGATTCTACGATCCGGCGTCATTGTTCAGAGGGAAGTCATCGTTCGAGATGAGAGTTGCGATGCAGTTGGATAAGGTGGGCGTGGATCGCGCCAACTCGATCGTGAAGGCATTTCCTGGCATGGACGGTATGGTATCGCCACTGGAACAGATGATGACTGCGACTGAGAAGGACTGGGAGAGCGTGGATGGCATCGGTCCTACGGGGGCGAAGAACATCTACCGACAGTTACACGGACGGAACGAAGTAAAGGAACCGAAGAAGATTAGGAAGAAGAAAGGAGATTCGTAATGGCGTGGTTTTATGCAACTTTGATCGACGACGGCTCGGCTGTTCTCATAAATATGGAGCACATCTGTTCCATCAACGTGAATGTGAACGATATGGGCACGATGGATGAGAGCCGTGAATTCTTTTTAGACGTGCGTACCGTAGACGGGTGCTGCTATAAACTCGAAGATCCAGAGGCTTATGGGCACGCTCTCATGGAAATGCTGGCAGCTAGGTCGTCGTCGAAAGACAGTACCAGTGAGATCGGGATGATGACAAACTTCATCCGCGAACGATATAAGACCTTCCGACAAGAATTACAACGAAAAGAATCGCAGCCTAAACAAGAAGAGTAGCGATGGCCGTAGAGCTTCCAGGTCGATGTGTCGGCGAGATCGGGTGCAAGGCACCGATCCTACGGATGAATCGTTGCCTGAAGCATCTACGTGAGTTCGAGCAGGAGACGCGCGATAGGCTTGGATTACCTCCAGTGAAGGAACAGCCGGTAGCGCCTCCTCCTATTGTTGCTCCGAGTACTCCAGCTAAGCGTACTGAACGTGCCGATATGGTCGAGCATCGCAAACTAGCAGCGGCTCCATTGCCTGCGAAGTATCTGACGCTCGAAGAAGTGGAGGCGCATCGCCGCACTGCTCCGCGTTGGATTTGGCTCTGGGATCTGCTCGAAAAGATGCCGGAAGACAAATGCGCATTGGAAGTCAATTTGCCGGATGGCATGGACATCACGCGATTTGCTAACATGATCCGTACAGCATTAAGTATGCAAAAGCGATTAAATGATGATCGCTGGAGCGTGCGGAAGACGATGAGCGCAGAAAGTGTGATCATCACCAAGGTCGGGACGTGGAAGGAATACGACGCTGAGCAGGCCGCGTTAAAAGAAGGGAAGAAGAATGGCTAAGACGGAACTCGAACTCCTCAAGTATGACTGTGTCGATAGTCAGCACATGCTCTTCAAGCCTGGGTGCTTTGGGAATATTGCTGGACGGCGAGTCATGCTTTGCTTGGACTATGACATCGACAAGATAGTCACTACTGGCGTTCTCTTCGAGCGTGATAACGCTATTTGGGTAGATGTCGGTTACCTCGCAGAAGAATTCAAGGGATGGGAAGCCTGCGTTTCCTTTACGGTTAAATATCCTTTGGAGGAGTCAGCTAACGGTGCTTTCGTCGAGATATCGAAGGCTCAGATCCATCATGTGCTCGGCTTCGTCAGGCCCGGCTTGAAGATCCATTGATATGCGTAAGTACCCGCCAGCGTCCGAATACCTACCCGCGCCTGAGGCTGTGCGTATCGCACGTGAGCGCACGCAGGACATCCTCAAGCTGTGGACGTTGAGCATCGACGTCTACAACTCAGGCGGTATAGCTGACTTCGGCGTGCTGGTGCAGTCAGCGTACCTGCAAGGCGTTGAGGACGCTGGAGTCGCGCTAGGGATGCGCGGGCTGTTGGTGATGCCGCGCGTAGAAGGAAGCTACGAGGAAGAACGATGAGTCATCACTGTCACGCAATCGACTGCACCGTCGAAATCCCACCTAGGCTTCATATGTGCCTGAAACATTGGCGGATGGTGCCGAAGCTCGTGCAGGATCTCATCTGGGCACACTACCGGCCAGGGCAGGAGATCGACAAGAAGCCGACTCCCGAGTATCTGTACACCGCGTTCGTCTCGATATCGTGCGTGGCTATGGCAGAAGGCAAGGATCTACCGGTGATGGATATAGCATTGATCAGAATAGTGGAGAATATGAAACCGTGAGCAACGCCACAATCATTCGCCGTAACATGAGCTACGTGTTCGATAACTTCCGCAATAACGAAGATAACGTGCTCCTACACGGGATCGATATTGAGTTTATCGACGGTGCGTGGTGTCCGGTCGTCCCACACGGTAACGCGCTCACTGCTCTCGCTGTCGCGCGTCCAGACTGTTTTGAGTTTCGCTGGATAGCGCTCACTAAGAAGTGGCTCCCGATATATGAATGATCGCTGCGCTACCTGTACAGGTCGGTTTCATGTCATCCGTGGTGATGGCCCCGAACGATGCCGTGCCGCGATGTTCGGTCAGAATCCAGGCAAGCAGGAAGAGGCATCGGCAGAGCGCGGCGAGTACGGCAGAGTCTTCATCGGAGACGCGGGCAGGGAACTCAATGAACACTATCTCGCACTGGCCGGGCTCGTCCGATCTGAAGACGTGTTCGTATCGAATGTGATGAAGTGTCACACGGAGAACGACCGTAAGCCGTCGCCTCGCGAGATCGCCACGTGTGCTGCTCATCACATGCCTGGAGAGTTAATCGAGCGTGATCCCGACATCGTCGTCCTCATGGGATCGCCCGCGTGCTCGATCGTGCCGGAGATATGGCTAGAGGCGCATCATGGCTATCCACTGAAGGTGAATCTGTTTGGCACGCAGCGCTGGGTGGTGCCGATGTACCATCCGGCTGCTGGACTACACGACCCGTCGATGATGACGGAACTCATGCAGGACTTCGAGCGGCTGAGAAAGATCGTCGGTGGCGACTACTCGGTGCCAATCGATGAGTATCCCAATCCAGAGTATCGCGATCTGACCGGCGACCATGCAGCCATCGAAGCGATCCTGCGTAAAGGACTAGACGGCCTGCGGATACTGGCGCGTGATACCGAGTACTTGCAACTGAAGAAGTCGCCTATCAAGACTCCGTGGTGCTCGACGTTCACTATCGACCCAGGCACCGGGTACATGATTCGAGCTACAGATCGCGCTGGCTTACAGATCCTCGCGCGCTACATGCCGTACTATTACGGCAACTTGCACAATGCGCTGGCTGACCTGGACGTTGAGCAGGTCATGGGGCTGCCGGAAGCTGAGTTCGACGACACCATGCAGCTTGCCGCGCACCAGCAGGACCTTCCGCAGAAGCTCAAGGCGCTGGCATGGCGGCTCGCTGGGATGACGATGAAGGATTACGAAGACGTCGTCATGCCGTATAGTCGGACGGCAGTCCTGGAGTGGTTGGAGGCTGCCTACGACGTTGCTGTGCTGACGCCGACGACCAAGACCAAATACACGAAGAAGAAACGCAAAGTGCCGAAGACAGAAAAGGCCATGCAGAAATTGTGGGCTGAAATCGGGGCCTTCAATCCGGAAGAAGGACCGGATGGTTACTTCTATTTCAAGATTGCGGAACAGGAAGTGTGCGACAGTGATCTCACGAAGAAGATCCTCCACATTCACAAACACACGGCCAAGCCGGTCCCTGCGGATGCGGACAAACCTTACAATTGCTGGGAGGCTTGGCAGACTCAAGTCGTCGAGAAGCTCGGGCCGGAGATCGAGAACGAAGTCGTGAAGAGGATCGGGCCGATGCCGCAAGCGTCGATCCAGGAAGTGTTCACACGGAACCCTGAAGAGGCGATACGGTACGCGTGTAGAGACTCGGATTCGACCAGAAGGATCTTCCCTGTGTTGAAGGAGCGGTCGCATAAGTATGACGGCAGGGTGATGCTAGGAGATATCGATCGATGATCGTGATATAGTCATAAATTATGATGAATCCGGAACATCGAAAGAAAGCGATAGGGCTCACACGTAAAACTGCGGACGAGCTAATTCGCAAGATATGCGCGACTGCCGAGAGGATCAATGCGGACAAGAACATGAGCCGTGTCATCGTTAAGCTCACTGTGTTCGGTAGCTATCTCTCCGATAAAGAAAAGCTAGGCGATTTGGATATTGCCGCCGAGTATGACTTTCGCTATCCTGACGCGAATGGGAATTATTCGGACAAGCAACGAGCATTGGACGATAAGATCCGAGAGAGCGATCCGCGTGATTACCCGGTGACGATCGTAGCGCGCGTGTGTTACCCGGAATTGCTGGTCTTGAAAACACTAAAGGGGGGATCGAGAGCTATCAGTCTACACTCGCAGTCTGAATTAGACGCCATGATAGAGGAATTCCCGGAGACCAAACACAAAGTAATTTGGACGCGTAATGAAGTTCCCGAACTCAGAACCGATAGCCCGAAGTGACGACGAGATCTCGTCTCATCGTGCGGCATTAAAGCTGACGGCGAGCGGTGCCCGTAGCTCACAAAAGATGGACCTGTTGTTATGGATGCGCGCACATCACCTATACAGTGCAGAATCGGCGATGACGATGCGAGAGATCGCCGCAGCGCGTGGAATGTCGGACTTCTCGTCGATACACAAGCGCTTACCGGATCTACTAGAGGACGGTTATGTTACTAAATGTGGTATCCGTACGTGTCGCGTTACCGGTAATGACGCACTCACTTGGGCGATTGGAGACATTGTGCCCGTGATCTCTATTTTCAAAGGCCAGTACTCGTTCCTATCTAACTTCTTCATCGAGCCTGACGGCACGCACGTTGAAGGTGAGTACCAAGCACGCAAGGTATTGCCTATCGAACATGGCGTGGAGAATTTGAATCCGTCAAGGGCCAAGGCGTGGGGCAAGAAGATGCGTGGTAAAGAACGACCGGATTGGCACGAGGTCAATCTGAAGATCATGGAGGATCTGGTGATGGCGAAGTTCGTTGATCACGAGAACCTACGTGAGTTGCTGCTCGCGACTGGTGACGCAGAGATCGTCGAATCGAATACGTGGCACGATATTTTTTGGGGGCGCTGTGTCTGCCCCCAACATCATGGAGAAGGCCGCAACGAGCTTGGAATAATCCTTATGAAGGTACGTGCGTGGCTATGATCGTATACGTCATTAGGAATCAAGTTAACGGGAAAGTGTATGTGGGACAAACCACCCAGAGCCTAGAATCCAGATGGAGACATCATTGTTGGACGTCGACTCTTGTAGCCGCGAAGATGCCGATCTCCAGAGCGATAGCCAAGTACGGAAAGGAAAACTTCACTATCGCAGTTATACGAAGATGCCGCTCCCAACGATCTCTGGATTCTTCTGAGTTGAGTTTTGCTAAGAAGCTCCGCGCGTTCGTGCCGCATGGGTATAATCTCAGGGCTGGTAACGGTCCTGGAAGTCTCAGCCCAAAAACTAAAGCAAAAATCAGTGCCGCGAATAAAGGGCGCAAACCGACTGCACAGGCAAGGCACAATATGTCATTGGGCCACTTAGGTCGCAGGAGGTCTCCGATCACGGACATGAAGCTAAGTGAGCGATACAAGGGCAGACCTGTTAGTCGACTCTGACCAATTGCAGCAGCGAAACGTCTCTCTAAGTTATGGCAAGTCGTATCGCCCTACGGTGAAGCTCACATCATTCGCGGACTAGCCAAGTTTTGTCGAGAGCATGGACTTCTCCCCTCACAAATGTGTCTAGTAGCTCAAGGTGCTCGTAATCATCATCACGGCTGGCGCGTAAAGGAAATTCATGCGTAGATCGTTTCGGGGAGTTCGATAATGGATCAAATCATTGCGTTAATCCGTCAGTTCATCAACATCTTCAAGATCTGGATGATCGTTATGCCATGGGAGCAAGCAGTACGCGTGCGCCTTGGTAAGCACACAGAGACACTTGAAGCTGGATGTCATCTCAAGTTGCCATTCGTCGATTCCTATTACGTGCAGAGCACACGTAAGCGCAACTCAGTGACCGGACGTCAGACTATCCTGATGAAGGATGGGATTCGCAACGCAATCGTCGCCACCATCGTGGGATATACGATCAGCGACGTACTCAAACTATACAGTACTTTACATCACGCCGAGGACACGATCCGGAATATGGTCATGGCGGAAGTCGTCACTGTCATCTGCGAGCTTGATGATCTGTCCCCTTTGAGCATCGGAGAACGCGTTACTAAGAATATCAACTTTGAGCAGTACGGTCTGAGCAACGTCGAGGTTTGCGTGGCCGAGCTTTCGATCGCACGCACGTATAGGATCATGGGCGATTACGCACAGATGTTCCAGAACGGTACGGCGCTGCATACTGAGAGCGAGAATCCGAAGACATGAGGGCCAGTCCATTGCTCGCTAGATATCGTGCGCTGAAGAAACAGGAAGCGAAGCTCGCTGATAGCTGGGTGAAGTTCCACGCGGCTGCCAAAGCTGGTGGTTGTCAGCACGAGGTCGTAAACGATCATAAGATCCATAACGACAACGGCTACGGTCGTTGGTGGACGACGTTCCAGAGGGTATGCGCCTTCTGCGAAGAGGTACTGGAAAGTCGGACTGAAAACGGCTGCTTATGAGTGAAGACGACGCGCGCTACGTGATGAACATTGCCAAGGCGACTCTGTTCGGTGTATATAGTATGCTCTTGCAATTAAATTGTGCAGATAATCGCATCGGTGCTTTGACGACCGAGAAGAACAACGCACTGTCGTTGATCGAGAAACAGTTTAACGAGCGCCCGCGATGATGGCTCCTTCCCGCCCGGCCATCTACATGCCGGGCCAACCAGACCTGCTCCGTCGAATCAAAGTAGACGGTGTCTTCCTAACAGCCATCGTGATCGCGCGTATATGGTCACGGATAGAAATACGCGGCGCTGATGAGTGTTGGCCTTGGATAGCCGCAGGGTCACCAGGATATGGGGTGATTAGAGTCGGCAATAAGTTGCTAGTAGTTTCTCGGATCATGGCGCATGCAGCTTATGGCAAACCTTCAAAGAAGAAACCATACGCGTGTCATACGTGTGACAACCCCCCATGCTGCAATCCGAAGCATTTGTTCTGGGGGTCGATGAAAGATAATTTGGACGACGCCAGCGCGAAGGGTAGGTGTGCTGTACAACGTCACCCAGAAATCATTCGCGGAGAACGCAACGGCAGCGCCAAATTAACTGAAGCACAAGTCGCTGACATATACACGAGCGGTGAGAGTAAGCGGCAAGCCGCTGATCGATTCAGAGTCAGCGTGAGCCTTGTAAAAGCAATCCGGCAAGGAAAGAATTGGCGACACGTCACAGTTTCACTGCGTCGCGGAAAAGTGGAGTGTCGAAATACATGGCCGTTCCGAAACGCCCACAGATAACGATGCCCGGCGAACCGTGCCTGGAGAACGTCGCGAACATTGATCGTGGCGTCATCCCCTTCACACGCGCCTGCCAGAACAACGGCATGGTGCTCAATCGCGAGCACCTGTGGGAACTCTCTGAGTACCTCGATAAGGAAATCGCTCGACTAGGTAGAGAGATCACCGAGCATATCCCACAGTCAATGCTCGATGAGTTCACACAAGCATCATTAGCGATCGATGATTTGAATCTCGACTCGCCTGATCAGATCGCCGCTCTCTTGTTCCGTCATCTGCGCGTTGGGCAAGGCGTCGAGTTAGAGATGACTCCTGGTGGAGACCGGATCTCCACAGGAAAGAAACAACTCGAACGGATCAAGAAGGATCACCCGGTCATCCCGCTGATCCTGCAACGGCGCGAATACACCAAACTTCAAAACACGTATTGCGACACACTGCCGAACGAAGCCATTTACGTACCGTCGATCGATCGTTGGAAGTTCTACTACAACATCGGGCTGACGTTCACGTCGACGGGGCGCATGACAGTATCGCGCGTGCATCAGATTCCGATCCGGACAGAGCTAGGCCGCAAGATCCGACAGGCGTTCGAGCCAGAGCCGGGCATGGTGTTCATCTCCGCTGACTACGCGGGGCTAGAGCTACGCATTCTTGCACACTGCGCGCAAGAGCGGAACATGATCCGGATCTTCCGTGATCCGAAAGGCGACATCCATCAGGAGACAGTCGACGGGCTGAACATGCCGCCAACACTGGACGCTACGGCGCAGCGATTAGCGGCGAAGCGAGTCAACTTCGGCATCGTCTACGGGACGACGGATCTAGGGCTATGGCTGACGTTGCAATCTGACGGCGTGCCGTGTACGAGGGAACAGTGTGCTGGATTCCAGCTAGGATTCTTCGCCACCTATCCTGACGTCGCGCCGTACATTTCAAGGATGCACTATCGCGCCCGGCGCTATGGATTCGCGTACAACATCTTCGGGAGAGTGTCGCCAGCGCCGGAGTTTCGGTCAGTACATAAGAGGATCGTCAGAGAAGGCGAACGAAGGATTCAGAACTACGTGATCCAGTCGACTGCGACGGACGTGTTCAAGATCGGCGCGGCAGAGGTCTATGACTTCTGTTTGGAAGTACAGGATGGATTGTTCGGGAAGCCGATGCGCTGCGAGCCGCTGCTGCCGTTTCACGATCAGATCCTACTACAGTGCGACAAGTCGATCGCGGTCGAGTGCGCTGAAGCGATCGGGCAAATCATGGGCAGTTGCGTACAATTGCGGATACCGTTGAAGGTGGATCATCCGATCCAGGAGGGTCACTGGAAGAAATGATATACTCCTAACTTATGACGTACGAGAAGTACCTCAAAGAGAATTGCAAGTGGTGCGCGAACGGACCTGTCGTTTGGATGCGTGTCTACACAGACGACGGCCCATGGCACCTGGACGAACTCGGCGACAAGGTAGAGCGCTGTACGGCGCTACCGCTGAAGGAATGGGCTGCGCAGAACGCCGATGCTATACAGCAGGTCGACGACGTCCTCATCGTCAACTTCATCGCCGCCAAGGATAATAACTACAAACAGGCGCTCGCAGATCTCGTGACGCAAGAGATCCAGATGCACAATGACCCAGTGCTCATGCCGAAGATCACTGGGGTGGCGATGCGACACCGCGAGACCAAAGAAGTGGTATCGATGGCAATGCCAGCACGACATCATCTGCTGATCCGCAGGCTGGTAGAAGAGGATGGCAGACCGGACTTCCCCAAGAATTGCCAGCACGGGTTCATTACCGAGAACGGGCAATTCCTGGACAATTATGAGGCGCGGATATACGCCATGAAAACCAAACAGATCGGCACCCGTGTTCTGACCAGCGAAGATCTCTGGTAAACTCACAAATGCTGGCGTTTTCGTGGGCGTGCTGATGACACGATCCGCGACTGCGTTTCCAGACGTAGCACTACAGAGAGCGTCGCATATTCCTTTCGTGTGACTAAGTGGTGACTCGCCAGCAATAGTTCCTTACCACGTATTGACAAACGCAGTACGTGGTGATATTCTCTCCTTAGATGAGTATTACGACGAGTACCTTTCGCCTGGATAATACTAGTCGCAAGCTGCTGTCCAAATTCGCTAAACAGGACGGTACGAGCATGACGGATGTGATCCGGCGATTGCTGCGAGAGAGATCTGAAAAGGAAACGAAGGAACAGGACACCCACAAATGAAGAATGCTACCAAGAAAGCCGCAAGAGCCACGAAGTCCCTGCCGGTAAAGACTGCGGCTCCGAGAAAGACAGTCGCGAAGAAGCATGCTGCTGCGGAACCAACCGCTGCCGTGGCCGTGAAGAAGAAGCTCACGCCCGAAGAGGAAATCGCCAAGCGCGAACAGGAAGTCGCCAAGCGCGCGCTCAAGGTCACCGAGGAAGCTGAAGACATCGCGCGTGTCATCACGTCGCTGACGGTCGATGACGTGAACCGTGAGAAGGCTGCCGTCAATTTTCGCACCGACGTCATCAAAGCCATGCTTCAGCAGGGACATGACCTGCTGGACGATATCGTGAAGGCTGCGAAGAATGCCTATGATGTCGCACGCGACAAGCGTGATAAGGCGCTGGCCCCGTTCGAGGCTGCCGACAAGATGATCCGCGACGCGCTGACGATCTATTACACCAAGCAACGGGATCGGGCAGCATTGGCTCAGAAGAAAGCTGATGAAGAGCAGGCCGAACGCGAACGGCAGGCGATCTTGGCTCGCCAGGAGGAACGTGTTGCTCTCGAAGAACAGGTCATGGACGACATCGCCAAGCTCGACGAGAACGATCCGCAGTATCAGGATAAGGTCGACGCTCTGCAAGCACGCTTGGAGCCGCTGAATAAACCGGTCGAGATCGTGCCTCATGTGAAAGTGTCTGAGCCTGAGACGAGCGGGCGAATGGTTTTACAGGACAATTGGGGAGCACGGATCACGGACATTCACGCAGTCGTGCGTCAGGTCGTCGCTGGTGATTTGCCGTGGTCACTGATCGAGATTAGGCAACCGGAGGCGAACAAGCTCGCTAAACTCTACACAACCACGAAGCATTTTCCCGGCATCGTCTTTGAGAACAATCCGTATACTCGGGGTAGTGGGCGATGAAAGTCAAGACCCTTTGCACGCTAACGATATTCTCGTTTTTTGTGAGTATCGTCGCGTTCCTCATCGCGTATCGGCACCCTATGCCGAATTCGGTAGTGTGGTGGACTGGCGGCCTGATCGAATCAGTGCCGCCGACACCATCCACAGTTCCGTTCGGAGAATGGGTATTGGCAGAGATCATTACGCCGCTGCTGGCTACCCTTATGGGAAGCTTTTTATTGTGGACTATTTCGTCGACTATTTGCAGTAAATTGCGAGGGGAGGATTAGACATGAGCGTAGAACAACAGACTGTCGCTTTCACTACCGTCCAGGCGGCGCTAGGGAAGCACTTCGCGGAGATGAGCAAGCATCGGCTGTTCACGACAGATGCCGATGGGCAGGCCATGTGGGATCTTTATCTCCGTAGCTTCCCACCTGGATCGAATCCGCTCTACAAGACGCGCACCGAACATGACTGTAGCTGCTGCCGTCACTTCATCAAGAACATCGGTGGCGGCGTCAACATCATCGACGGCAAAGTCGTCACGCTCTGGGATTTCAAGGTCGACGGGCCGTATCAGGACGTCGTCGATAACTTGGCTGCCTACGTGCGCGGCTGTGCGATCGAGAACGTGTACCTGCACTACGAGCGTGTCGTCGGCAACGCCAACAGTCGTCAGTTGCTCGAAGACAAGAGCGTGAAGACGTGGGATCACTTCTTCGTCAACCTGCCGAAAGAGGCAGTGATGAAGAAAGAACTCATCGGCCCGACGAAGGGCGAAGTCACAGCTACGCATGACGTCTTTCTGCGAAGTCTGAAAGAGATCACTATCGACGCAGTAGAGACGACGCTGGATCTAATCGCTCAGAACTCTCTCTATCGCGGCGAAGAGCACAAGTTCGCCGTGATCGAGTTCCGAAAACTCCAGGCGCGATTCGCAGGACTACGGGAATCCGCACAGGACCTATTCGTGTGGAGCAACTGGGGTGACGTTCACGAGTCCGTGGCGCGTATCCGCAACACTGTCATTGGCACGCTGCTGGTCGATCTCTCCGAAGGCAAAGAGCTAGAGGACGCCGTCAAGTCCTACGAGCAGAAGGTTGCTCCGACGAATTACAAGCGGCCTACTGCACTGGTCACCAAAGCGATGATCGCGCAGGCGCAGAAGACGGTCGAAGAACTTGGCTTGACCACTGCTCTCGAACGCCGGTACGCCACCATTGACGACATCACGGTCAACAACATCCTGTTTGCGGATCGTGCGGCCAAGAAGGCGATGAACGTGTTCGATGAGATCGGAGCCAGCGTCGCCGTCGACGTCAAGAAGCTCGGCAAGGTCGAGGAAGTCACGATCAATGACTTCATCACGAAGATCCTACCCACAGCACAGTCGGTCGAGGCGCTATTCGAGAACCGGCATGCCGGGAATCTCGTGAGCCTCATCGCACCGGTCGATCCTACGGCCAGACAATTGTTCAAGTGGCCGAATGGATTCTCGTGGTCATACACGGGCGATCTCGCGGACTCGATCAAGGAGCGCGTCAAGGCGGCCGGTGGTAGTGTGACCGGAGACTTCCGCGCGTCGCTCGCTTGGTACAACTACGATGACCTGGACCTGCATCTGAAGGGGCCGGGCAGGATGCACATCTATTACGGTGATCGTCATTCAATGGTAGGCGGCGGTGAATTAGACGTCGACATGAATGCCGGTTCCGGCAGGACGAGGTCCGCAGTCGAGAACATCACGTTTCCAAGACGTGAACGTATGCCTGAAGGCGTATACACTTTGTCCGTCCATCAGTACTGTCAACGGGAACTGAAAGACGTTGGCTTCGAGGTAGAGATGGAGTTCGACGGAGTCGTGTATCGGTTCGCGTCTTCAGAAGCGCTTCCTCAGGGAAGAAACTTCCCTGTATGTGACTTCACGTATAGTCGCAAGGACGGACTCACGGTCACGGCTGGAATGAATGTGAAGATGGCCTCGAAGACTCTATGGAGTCTGCCTACGCAGACGTTCCATAAGGTCCGCGTCGTCGCGCTGTCGCCAAATCAGTGGGATGGTCGCGAGATCGGCAACAAGCATTACTTCTTCATGATGGAAGGATGCAAGAACGAAGGCACGGCTCGGGGATTCTTCAATGAGTTCCTGAGTGAGGCGCTGACGCCGCATCGCAAGGTGCTGGAAATGGTGGGAGCGAAGATGCAGACCGCTGAGTCCGAACGGCAATTGAGCGGGATTGGGTTTAGTTCGACGCAGCGGAACTCTCTGCTGTGTAGGGTGACTGGATCGTTCAGCCGGGTAGTGAAGATTCTGTTCTAAGGAAGAGACAATAATGAATCGTAAACTGATGCTCCTCGTGTTCTGTTTTGCGCTGGTAGGTTGCAGCAAGATCGATGTCCAGCCTGGGCACGAGGCGGTACTGATAGAGAACCCACTTATCTTCGGACATGGAGGCATAGATCCAGAGTCTGTCAAGCCTGGAACGTCGATTGTCGCATTGACCACGAACGCCTACGACGTCGGCATGATTCCGTTCACAATGGACGAAGAATTCGACGACATCATGCCGAAGGACAACAATCCCATCGACTATCATGCGGCTCTGCGTCTCCGCATCACAGACTCCGTTCGTCTAATCAAGAACTTTCAATGGGACTGGTACAAGAACAATCTTCAGCGCCCATTCCAGACAATGAATCGTCAGATTGTGCGCCAATACTCCATGCCGGAACTAGCGTTGGAGCAAGCCGTCGTCGACTCAGTCGAGAAGACTTTGGAGCAACAGGTCAGTGCCTTCCTAAGAGACAAAGGGATTCCGGTCGTGGTCGAGGGGATCACGCTTGGGAGAATCTCGCCGAACAAGGCCATCATTTCTGCCTACAACGAGACCGGCGTACAGCAGCAGCAAGCCAAGACGCAGCATCAACGCAAGCTGGCCGAGGACGCGCGTAAAGAAGCTGAGACGAGCCGGGCACTCGCGGACAAGGCATACCAGGATTCGCTAGGCTTGACCACTACGCAGTTCATCCAACTGCAAGAGATCAAGATGTGTGGCGAGAAAAACAACTGCTCCGTATTCCTTGGAGCCGCCCCGCAGCCTATCGTCGGAAAGTAAGTTTCGATTCAATTCACAAAAAGGAGAGAGGATAAGATGTTTGAAAAAGCAGTCAGATTAAAATTGCGGTTCGATTCGCCGCAGGGCCTCATGAGCGCAGAGGACCTGTGGGATCTCCCGCTGACGTCCAGTCGGCCTAACAAGGCCAACCTCAACGATATCGCGAAGGAAGTCTCGCGTGAGTTGAAAGCCAGCGGCGAAGAGGACTTCGTCAACCCGACGAGCAAAGCTGACGAGACGCTGCAACTCAAGCTCGAAATCGTCAAGCACGTCATTCACGTCATCCAGGCTGAGAACGAGGCGGCTCGTGAACTGGCCAATAAGCGTGAGAAGAAAGCACGCCTGCTCGAACTGATCGCGCACAAACAGGATCAGGAACTCGAAGGCAAGTCGGTCGAAGAACTGACTGCGATGGTGGAGGCTCTGTAATTGGCGAGCTTCTGCAAACAGTGCTCGGAGGAGCTATGGGGCGAAGACTCCAGGGACTTCGTCGTCATTGACGCCGAGCACGAGCGCCTATACACTCTCTGCGAAGACTGCGGCCCTACCGTGGTCGACCGTGATGGGAAGTGTATAGGCGCTTGCACGAAGAAACACGGAGACGTGCCGGTACAGACGATGCAAGAATTCGTCGACGGGAAATTGCCGGAAGTGAGAAAAGAACCGCACGTCAAAAAGATAGTGATCGTGGAACCGAGGCCGCTCGAAGATGGAGACGTCGTCATCGGCTCTGACGTTCCTCCATTGAAAGAGCCTATCCGTATCAAAGATATTTCGTAGTAACATAATTGTAGCGGGAACACGCTAGGAATCCCTGCGGTTCGATTGACTCCGTTGCGAAACTTGGCTTTCTCACGAGAGCCTTGGGGGGCAGCCGCAGGGATTTCTTTTTTGTGGGTGGTATAGCTCAATTGGTAGAGCACCCGCGCCATTACATGCGGGTTGTTTTAGGTTCAAGTCCTAATGCCACCACCTTATCCTTAGATTATGAGACACGTAATCCTCGCCTTTGTGTTGTTCCTCTCGGTTCCCGGCTATAGTCAGGCCGTCAATCCTTGCGACTTGAATCGTGACGGAACCGTGGATACCCTTGACGTGCAATTGGCTGTCGACATGGCTATCGGGGTGTTGCCCTGCACGGCCAACATTGTTGGCGCTAGGGTGTGCACTAGCGTCACGGTGCAACGTGTAGTCATCGCCGCTTTCGGGGGAGCGTGCGTCGTCACTGCACCCCATAATGTGGTTTTGAATTGGAACGCGAGCATCTCCTCGAACGTGATCGGCTACAACGCCTATCGCGCTACGCAGTCGGGCGGCCCGTACGTGAAGCTGAACTCGACTCCAATCATGGGGACTAATTACACGGATCTTGCTGTACAGGCCAGCCAGACCTACTACTACGTGGCTACGTCCGTAGACAGCAACAACAATGAAAGCGTTTATTCAAACGAAGCTCACGCGACCGTGCCTGCACCGTAGCCGTCTTATTTTTCTAAGTTTCTTGACTAGTCTAACGAACCTAAGTTAGTATTGGCCTTCGTCATGGCCAAACGCCCAACCAAAGAAGAGATCGAAACCTACCACAGCACTAAAGACGACGAACGCACCCTAGCGATCAGCGTCAATTCCCCGCTCCTCAGAATCGTCAACGTGAGTGCGGCGCAACGATCGATGACTGTAAGGGATTTCGTCATCGAATCCATCCTTCGCAATCAGGAGACGAACTGATGCTGTCTCCGAGAATCGTATTCGTCACGACTTGTAAGGGGCGCATCGAGCACGTCAAGAAGACGCTGCTGCAAAACATGACGGACAACATCGGATATGCGAACTGCAAGTTTGTGCTCATGGACTACAACAGTGGGGACGGATTGCAGGAGTATATTAAATCCGTCTGCGTGCTGCCCACTGAGAACGGATACTTGACGGTCTATAGCTTTCCTACAGCCGATCGTTTCCACGTCTCTCACGCGAAGAACTTGGCGATGCGCTGTGCAATGCTCGAAGGCGCGGACATCCTCGTCACGCAGGATGCCGACAATTACACCGGCCCCGGATTCGCTCAGTTCATCGCGGACAGGTTTTTAGAAGCGGGTCCGTGGGCCGGAACTCCAGCGATTTGGCCGGGCATGTTTCTCTGCCCAAACTTCCCACACATCAAGAGTCTGCCACATGGACCTGAGTCTGGACGCCCTGATCGTGGCTATGCAGGACGACTCGCCATTCGCGCCAAAGACTTCATTAAGATGGGCGGCTACGACGAGGGATTCGACACGTGGCACGGTGAAGACGTCGACATGATCGCGCGGCTGGATCGCCTCGGTTATGCGATGCGTCACTTCGAGAACAAGAACCTGCGGACAATCCCACATGGAGCGGACGTTCGTTTCAAGGAATATCCGCACGCTAAGCAGTACGAGAACGATCGTGAGTGGAAAGTCATCGCTGATAGGACGACGACGGTCGTCAACAACGGCCAGTTCGGCTGCGGGACGGTATACAAGAACTTCGACTTTACGAATCCGATTATGTTCAAACCGCTGCCGACACGGATATTCGGGATCGGCATGCACAAGACTGGCACCACGGCGCTGCATCATGCGTTCGAGATCCTGGGATTCGATAGTCTCCATTGGGGTACGGGCGAGGCTCCGCGCATCTGGCAAGAGATGCAGGCGAACGGGCGGTCAAATCTGTTGGAGCAATGGTACGCGTTCTCTGATCTGCCATTCCCGTTGCTGTATGAGAAGCTCGACAAGGCGTATCCGAATTCCAAGTTCATTCTGACGGTGCGTAATGAGGAGGACTGGATCAAGAGCGTGGAAGGATTATGGGACGCCAAGTCGAATCCGACGCGATGGGTGTGGGACAAGTACCCATTCACGAATCGCATTCACCGCGAGCTATACGGACAGACACACTTCGATAGGGAAGTGTTCCTCGAACGTTATCGTCGGCATAATGCGGAAGTCGTCGCATACTTCGGTAGTCGGATCGACGATCTGACGATAATGCACGACCGCAATACCGGATGGCACACCCTTTGCAGGTTCCTGGGCGTGCCAGTACCGGACGTTCCTTACCCGGTCAGCAATAAGACTTCGGCCAACCGCGAGTACATAGAGTTGGTGGAGTCGGGGGAGAGTTATTGTGAGCCGGAGAGTAAGCCGGACGTGATCTTCAATATCCTCGCTAACGGAGAGTCGATTCTCTCGTCTCCGGAAATTAAGCCAGGGTTCCCGCCAAAGATCCATGAGGACGCGGAACCGTTCGTCCCAGATCCTCCGAAGCCAGTCGGTGCAGCACAGTCTCATTCGTTCAAGTGGCCGAAGTCGACCATGATCGATGAGGCGAAGGCACTGGCTGCCATCCCCGCGTGGCAGGACATGACTATGGACATCCTGTTGCGCAATTACAAGGTCGTCGCGGTCGTCGTGATCCTGGCGTTCCTATTGGGATTCCTAAGCGACGAAATATTGGTGCATTTCAGGAAAAGCTGGCATATTTGAACAGGAGTCATAACTCACATGAGAACCTTTATACATCCAGAAACCGGAAGACGATTCTCGACGGGCCGCAAACGGCCTGACGCGGAGAAGGTGAAGCGCGCGCTGCGTATGGACAGGTACATGGCCGTCGCGCTGCCTGTTCCACCCAACAGGACCTACTACGCGAGGAACGCGGCGGCATCGCTGGGGAATATCTTCGGTAACGATGTCGAAGGTGATTGCACGATCGCTGCGGTCGCGCACGATGAAGGAGTCTTCACTGCGAATGCCGGTGGTCCGATCTTCGTACCGACCCTGGAGCAAGTCAACGCGATGTATAGCCGTTGCGAAGGACCTCCGGGATTCCCGGCCATCGACGAGGGCTGCGACGAAATCACGGTCCTGAACGACTATAAGACGAATGGACTGGCTGGTCACAAGTGCGCGGGTTGGATGACGGTCAATGCCATGGATATTCGCCAGTGCATGACGGCGCTGTGGCTATTCGAGAACCTCTATCTAACGGTGGAGTTGCCGGACGCTTGGATCAGCCCGTTCCCGAGCGGTGACGGCTTCGTGTGGAACATCGCTGGTGAGCCTGACCCGAACAACGGTCACGCGATCGTCGCCTGCGACTACAATTTCTCCGTGCCGAACTATCCCAAGTTCGTCGTCGCGACCTGGGGAATGCTGGGATATCTCAAGCCGGGCGCGCTGATGAAGTACTTCGTGCCTTCGGCGGGTGGGGGATGCTACACAGTGCTGAGTCAGGAGACGATCAATCGCGCGAAGGGGCGCGCACCGAACGGGTTTGACTGGGCGCAGTTGCAGGCTGATTTCGCAGCGTTATGAAAGGGGATAACCATGCCGAATTACCACAAGAGACGAAGAAAGAGATTCCACATTCTGAAGAAGATGATCGTCGGAATGCTGATGATCCTGGACAGTCACTTGGAGCATCACGATAAGGAGCACGTCAAGAAGTTCATTCACTTCCTGAACAATCTCTATGAGTAAGGGCTTCACTCTTTGGTTTACCGGGATGTCAGGTTCCGGCAAGACGACCGTGGCGGAACTCCTGGAGAAGTGTCTACGCGTGACGGGCAGCAAGGTCGAAGTGCTCGACGGCGATGCGGTGCGTACGCATTTGTCGAAGGGATTAGGATACAGTCGTGAGGACCGCGACGAAAACATCAAGCGCATTGGATTCGTCGCAGAGTTGCTGTCACGTAACGGGATCGTCGTCATCGTCGCGGCGATCTCTCCGTACCGCTGCTCCAGGGAGCAGGTGCGGGCACGCATTCCGAACTTCATCGAAGTGTACTTCGAGTGCCCATTGGAAGTATTGATCGAGCGTGACGTCAAGGGACTGTATCGGAAGGCGATGGCAGGCGAGATCGAGCACTTCACCGGGATCTCAGATCCCTATGAAGCTCCTTGCGATCCGGATGTGATCGTACATTCAGATCGTGAGTCCCCGGAACAAGCTGTATACAAGATTTGCCATGCGTTGGAGGAGCGGATTCGCGACATCGAGTACGCGGGCATGCGAGTAGGAGTGTAATATGCGAGAACTCACAGAAAATAAGGAGCGTAAAAATGTCTTGGATCACAATCGTCGGTAAGGGCGTCTGGCACGGCCTGGAACTGGTCGCTGGCATCGATGCCAATCCCACAGTCGCCGCAGCGGTCGGTGCTATTCCAGTCGCTGGGCCAATCATCAACACGATCTTCAATACGATCCGGCAAGTGGAAGTGCTGTTACCCAACGGCAACGGAGCGTTGAAGAAGACCGTGGTGACAGCGGCTGTGACGACGGCTCATCCGTCAGTCGATATGGCCAAGCTCAGCGAGATCATCGACAAAGTCGTCGCGGCGCTCAATGCACTGGAGACTGCGTTCGAGCCAATCGTAGGGTTGCCAGTAAAGGTTTGACGTGTGGAAGAAGAAGCGTAGAAGACAAAGGAGAACTGAAACTATGAAATTGAGTTGGTGGGAAGAGTTCGTGATGACAGCGGCGATCAGCTTCCTGACGATGCTGAAATCCAAGGTCACGAACAAGGTCGAACTCGCGGCGATCCAGTCCGCAATCGATCTCCTGCAAAGGTTGCTGAGCGGCACCTTTGCGATGCACGAATAAGTTCTGTACTCATGGGAGAGTCAGACGCACGTGGCCTCGGGACGAGCTTACCAGCACGCTCTGAGGCCATTGTTACGTGCCCGCTTTGTACAAGTAGTGATATCAAGAAGGGCAGGCGCGACGGCACGCCTTATCTGGATTGCAAGACCTGCCGGATAACGATTTATTTCTACAAGGAGAATCACAATGCTGTTTGAAGTAGCGATCATCAAGAAGCCGACGAAGAAGGAGATCGATGACGGGAACGGGAAAGAGACATTACTGCTCAAGCCGACGTGCGTGCTGGCCGCGAATCCGCAGGGGGCAGTGATCGTAGCAGTGACACAAGATGGTGGCGTGAAGGATTTCGATCCGAACGTCTGCGAGGTACTCGTCCGCCCTTTCGGCCAAGCGTAACTGAAGAAAAGCTGGGAACAGTTACGCATAACCAGGGCGGATTGAGGCCGCCAGTTTTACCGCAGTCCCTCAAGAGATCCTCACTAGAACGTTTTGGAACTTACGATGGTCCGCAAATAGAGGTATCGTTGACGGAATTGCCGAATAATTGGCCGTACGGTGAAAGTGGAGGATATGTGTTCATGCCGCCGCATCCGAACGCGGTCACCTTCACCGGGTCGAACCTAGCGTCGATCATGAATGCCAGCAATATCAATACGGGCGGTTAAAGAATGGTGGAGAGGCTCGGCTCTGAACCGGCGAGCGTAAACTCGCGCCTCTCCATGGTGCGCCGGGATGGACTTGAACCATCGACCATCCGATTATTCTCGGCTGCTCTTTCTCTGAGCTACCGGCGCGTGGTGGGGGAGTCAGCATCTAAGCTAACACGGATGCCTCCGTGCCTCCCCCATAACTACTACATTGTGGTGCTCCCGGCAGGGCTCGAACCTGCGACTGATTGAGTTAGAGTCAATCGCTCTGCCAACTGAGCTACAGGAGCGTTCGGTTTCCACAGCTTATATTGCGCCAGCGCTCTGCGTCGCGCGCCTACGATGGGCTCTGTGGTGATTGCTGTGAAGCCTAGATTCATCTCTTCGTCGGGCTCCGTCCACGACCAGTGCGCGATCCCACAATCGCTCAGCAGAGAGCATGTAGCGCGCAGGGCAGCCTCGTCGGGTACGCCGCACATGACGATGTTGGGGACGTCGTCGTCGCCGTAGCGCGCTGCCATAGACCACGTGGCGTGGTTGGTCTGCACTAACTGATGCTCAAGGGGGATGTCCTGACGGACGAAGATATAAACGTACTGGCTGGAGGTCGGTGCCGGGCGGGCCGGGGTGGAGGTCATCTAGGTCATGAAAGAAGTGTATCGAACGCACGTTTTCCTGTCAAGAAAAAAGTGATAGACTTGAGCCCGAGGTAAATTATGTCACTCGTGCTCATAATCCTGCTGATATTGGTACTATTCGGCGGCGGCGGGTACTACTACGGCGGTCCTGTGTACGGTGGCGGGAGCCTCGGACTCGTCCTCCTCATTCTGTTAGTCCTATTGGTGCTCGGCGTGATCCCACGCGGCTAAAGCGCTTAGGATTCAACGACTGGGCACGTGAGTGCTTAGATTACTGGGAAGGAGTTCTCTAATGCTACCTACGATTGCGTTCATACTTTGGGTATTTGCGCTGGTGTTTTTCATTTTAGCCACGGTCGGCATCCCGAGCCCGCCACGGTTTAACTTTATGGCTGCCGGGCTCGCGTGCATTGCGCTGGCTGCTGTGATCACGCGGGCGTTGGGCCTTTCCTAAAACCACGAGGGAGAATGGTGGGCCACCGGGACCTCTCTTAGGTCCTGGTTGGTCTGGTGCGCCCGGTAGGAGTCGAACCTACAAATTGACACTCGTTTTGAGCGAGCCGCTTTTGCCGATTTAGCCACGGGCGCGTATATCTCGAATTCTCCTCCAGTGACGATCACCTTTCCGGCAATCTTTACATTGCCTAGCGAGTCCGTTCCAACGCGTCGAGTTTTTGTGAAACTTTTTAACAGACCTGAATCGTTTGCAATGACTGCACCACGATTTCCCAGGCGGTAGTGCGGTCCTAGCCCCAGTTAAATAATGAGGGCGATTACAACGTGCGTGGGAAAAAGCGACGTTCTCCTGATCCCAAAAAAGATCCGCTGATTTATCTTCCCAAGGGCGCTTATGTTCGACGGTGAACTGCTGGACACTCTCGATCCTAGAGCCACATCTGAAGCAGAGATCCATTTTGGCTGCTACGGCCAGTCTAAATAGAATCGCTTTCCGTAATTGATGTAGCGCGGTTCCGTAGGACATTCCAAGTTGCTTTTTGATCTTTGCCGCTCTGTTTCTCCAATCATAGGCCATGCTTTTTATAGTAACACTGGTGGGCACCTTTAGGATGCCCACCAATTCTGGTGGGTGCCCTCGGATTTGAACCGAGACTGCCGCAAGGGCAAGAAGTTTTACAGACTCCCGCGCCGTAACCATATCCGACTGTCACCCGTAATTTGGCAGAGGGCCTGGGAGTCGAACCCAGTTGCGCTCGAAGGATCTAACGCGTGTCGCATTAGCAGTGCGATGGCTTACCGTCCGCCTCGCCCTCTGTGGCACGAGTGGAAGGAATCGAACCCTCAATCGCAGTTTTGGAGGCTGCTACCGTCACCGTCCGGTCACTCGTGTATAAATATGGCGGAAGGGAGGAGAGTCGAACTCCTATGCGCCGAAGCTGCGGCAGTTTTCGAGACTGCTGGGTTACCATTTACCCATCCCTTCCGTGATGTCAAAGATCTGGTAGCCCCGGAGAGAATTGAACTCTCACGCCCGAAGGCACTGGTTTCTAAGACCAGCGTGTATGCATTCCACCACGGGGCCGTGGACTGCTCGGTGAGAATCGAACTCACGATTGGCGGGGTTGCAATCCGCTGCCTTACCGTCTTGGCTACGAGCAGAGAAAATTGTTAGAGAGATGAATATGAACAGAGTCGCAAACCGGTACTAGACCAGTAGCGATAGCGCAGGCAGTATAAAGATAGTGCGCGGTTCATGAGATCAGTATACATAAGTGAAGATTGTTTTGCAATAAAAAAAGCCCCGCTCTAAGTGGCGGGGCTTCGTTTTACATTGCCTTCTTACCGGGCTTCTGACGCTTCTTCCCAGTCTTGAACCGATTGCGCCCTTTCAGGCGATGGGCCTTGCCGTCTTTCTCATATCGGCAATGCAGCGTCCGGTTCTTTTCAAAGTTAGCTCTGGGCTCGCCCTGCTGCCGCCGAAGTATATCCAGGCGACGACGGCGAGCACCTTTGCTGGCATTGACCATGACTCGCTCCTTTCTAGGTAGCTGTCATGGTGTACTCCTTATGAATTGGCATAGCCTTACAGGATAGCAGAATTGGCAGAGGAGGAAGGACTCGAACCTTCGATTGCTGCGTTCAGAGCGCAGTGCAGTTGCCGCTGTGCCACTCCCCTATAAAAATTGGTTGCGGGCAGGGGAGTCGAACCCCTCCGTCTGCGTCTTCAGCGCAGCACAATCACCACGATTGTTTGCCCGCTACATCGAGCCGCCGTCGTCGCTCAGTGTCAGTGGTGCGACGATGTCTAGTTGCGACGACTCGAACTTGGCGAGGATAGTGGGACTCGAACCCACGATGACCACTTTGAGGGAGTGGTGGCTTAGCCAGCTTGCCCATATCCTCGAACTTGGCGCGTCTGATCGGAGTTGAACCGACATCGACCTGAGCGACAGTCAGGTGCTCTGCCATTAAGCTACAGACGCGAACTTGGTACTCCCCAGGTGACTCGAACACCCATTCCTGGTTTCGTAGACCAGTGCCTTGTCCAGTTAGACGAAGGGAGCATGGTAGCGTCGAGGAGAATTGAACTCCTATTTACTGAGTGAAAATCAGCCGTCCTGCCGTTAGACGACGACGCCTCAAAAACATTGGTGGGACCGGAGAGAATTGAACTCTCGCCTATCAACTTAAAAGGTTGCTGCCTCGCCATTCGGCCACGGTCCCTAAACTTGGTGGGTCGCGTGAGGATCGAACTCACCGCGTCCTGATTAAGAGTCAGGTCCATCACCATTGATGGTAGCGACCCGAAAACTTGGTCCCTCTGCTTGGACTCGAACCAAGACCCTTCGGCTTATGAGGCCGCCGCGCCACCTTTGCGCCACAGAGGAATGGAAGGGAGACAGGGACTCGAACCCTGGTAAGCAACCTCAAAAGATGCCGTCCTGGCCGCTGAACGATCTCCCTAAGACTTGGAACTCCCGGAGCGAGTCGAACGCTCGTCTACTCTTTAGAAGAGAGTGGCCCTGTTCCGTTGGACGACGGGAGTACTGGTCTCTTCGGGACGAGTTGAACGTCCATCGATCGGTTATCAGCCGATTGCTCTACCGCTGAGCTACGAAGAGGAAATGGTGCCCCGTGACCGAATCGAACAGTCATTACTGAGATGTAAGCTCAGCGCTCTACCATTGAGCTAACAGGGCGTGGCTCCGGCGATAGGACTCGAACCTATGAATGACCTGATTAACAGTCAGGCGCTTTACCAACTTAGCTACACCGGAACAAAAGAAATGGTCCGGGCTACTGGATTTCAACCAGTGGTCTCCTGTTCCCAAGACAGGCGGATTAGCAGGCTTTCCTAAGCCCGGATATTTACTACAATTACGACATATTCAGTTGTCAAAGAACTATGGTCGAGCCGCGCAGGATCGAACTGCGATCTCAGCCTTCGGAGGACTGGGTCCTGTCCGTTTGAACGACGGCCCGAAATTGGAGTCGGCGTCGGAACTCGAATCCGAATTTGCAGTTTAGGAAACTGCCGCTCTGTCCAATTGAACTACGCCGACATGGGGTGGCCGGAGGAGCTTGAATCCTCTTTCACTGATCCACAGTCAGCGGCTTTACCGTATAAGCTACGGCCACAGTTGGTGGATCTCCGGGGAATCGAACCCCGATTTCTTCGGTGCAAACGAAGCTGCTTCCCGTTGGCAATGAGAGACCCGAAATTGCACCCCACGCTCGGATTCTCACCGATGCACTGTCGACAACGCCTAGGCGCAGACGTGGGGAACTTGGAGCGATCTATCGGACTCGAACCGATGTTGATGCGTTGGCAACGCAACGTCCTGGCCACTAGACGAAGACCGCGAAAATTGGAGCGAGTAGTGAGAATCGAACTCACGTCTGGAGTTTGGAAGACTCCGGCCCTGCCACTGGACGACACCCGCGAAAATGGATCTGGCTCGGAGAATCGAACTCCGGTAGTCGGTTTACGATACCGATGCTCTGCCGACTGAGCTAAGCCAGAATGGATCTGAGACTGGGACTTGAACCCAGGTCTGCGCCTTACCAAAGCGCCGTTCTGCCGCTGAACTATCCCAGAGTGATATGGTTCCCGTGTTGCGCCGACCGGCTGTGGGAGATTTATGCCTGTCGGCTGGATTGGTCCGGTCGCGTCGCCTGTTCGGCAAACATGCGAATTCCAGTGACCTTATGATTAGTTTTGGGGCTCACGAACGGAGTCGAACCGTTGCCAGCATCCATACAAAGGGAGCCGCCCATCCGAGGCGTGAGCCTGGATGTGGTCCCTTCTATAGTCTGGAACGATCTAATCACGAAGCAAGGATATCAACAATAAAGATGAAATGCAATACCCTCAGTGGAGATTAAAGCGCGGCCCGGCGATACGTCTAGGAAGACCTGCTCCAACGTGTGACCTACCGCGCTCGGAAAGCATGAATTGTTGAAAGTGAACTGAACTATTTCATCCTATCAAATGCTCAGCTAATTGCAAGGCGAGTTCCTGTCGTCGTCGATTGCGAGCACGATTCGTATGGACATCGTAGACCGCGTTCTCGGCATCGATCTCGCAGGGGCGTGAATCATGAGCGATGCGACGATTCCGTCCAGGCACATGACCATTAGCACTAGAGCTATTCATGAATCCTGTCCGGTACTGCCGAATGTGCGCCATCTCGTGGATGCAGAGATCCACGAACCACTCGGCAGCTTCGAGAGCAAGCGTGTCGCGATCCTTGTAGTCAGAATGATCAGGCTTGACCCACGGGCGCTCTAGGACGCGCGGCAGGCTCGCCTCGATCCATCCTGTAGGGCACTGGAGGAGGCGCTTATCCTTGCTGGTAGTCGGCTTGCCGATCAGAGTCTTGCGATACGGCCTGCCATTATAAGCCATGCCAGCGCCGTGGATTCGATGGCGTGTGTAGGTGAGCTTGACCGGCACGTCTCCTTTGATGTCGTTCGCACGTGCGGCGAAGTTGAGGATGTCCTTCAGGAGAGCGTCGTCATATCGTGTGTGATTGTAGAGTCGTGTCATATGTAATTGGTGTCCTTTACTACTACCATTATACGGACGACACGAGAAATTCCTCGATTTCTACTACATTGACGAATGAATAGAAAAGAGTTAAGTACAAAAAGTGACGACTTGCAATCAAGCTATCATTGATCGAAATGAATTGAGATTGAGAAGAGATCAACGACTTACGGGCGATGAGCGGCGAGTGAGTGTTGCAGGTAAAGCAGAAATAATTTCACTTTTCTTCTTCCGTCGATAAATGCGAATGCGAAAGATACGGTAGGACTGAGCCGCAACCCAATTGCTGCTAACAGGCGAGTGAACGATTTTGAGATGATTCTGTGCTTGCTTGAGAGTGTCCCAGCCGTTGGTTCTGGCGATGGCGACGGCCTCCATACGACTGCGGGCGACGACGTAGACACGCTGCGTACGCCAGGGACTGGAGTCACGTTCGATGCGGATCGCAGCCTTGACCTGCTCTACGCGACGGAGAAGAGAGCTATGAAGCTTGGTGTAGCTGCCGGTCGTCTCACGAGAGAGGCGAACGCTCGCTGCTAGGTAGTCCAATTCGTCGAGGAGTTCGTTCAGGTGGGAAGTCATAATCGATAGAGAGCCTGCCCATGCGGAGTTTGAACAGTGGGAGATCCCGATTCACATACGGGCCATTACTGGTACGATGATACGCCATGAACAGACGTGATCGAAACCACACGTACCAGCAGCCGGGACGATACCACTTCAGGTAAAACGGGCCGAGCTTTTTGCTATAGGGCTCGGTCATAGATCCCACGGTGATAATACCGGGCCGCAACGAGTACACTCACAACCCATCGGATGATTAGGCTTCGCACACTTGCACTTGCCGACCTGTTCTTTACAGGTCGCGCAGGTATCTTTAGGGTGCCCCGGATTCTCGTACTTCTTTTTGGTCATAGATGATAGAAGACGCCTCTACACGCGCGCACAGTATGTCCCATACCGGTCGAGTAAGCGTACGTTGGGTGGTCACGCAAAGGCTTATGACAGAGATCGCATGGAGCGTCGCCGCTCGCACGGAATACCTCGGCATCGTACGGCAGCACCGGACACTCCTTACGACAGAACTCGACGAGGCACTTCATTTCGCATTCTTCGCTATCCAGGCTGCCGCGCGTTCATCGAGACGTTTCATGAGTTCGATGACGTCGGCTTCGTGATCGAGACAAAAGCACCAGTTTTGGTCGTATTTCATGACTGACCAGGGCTGCGAGTATTCGCCACAGTCTGGCCGGTACTCGGCGAAACAGTGTGTGCCCCAGAGCACATAGGAGAACTTCTTAGCTGGGGCAGCGGGAGCAGCGGGAGCAGGCGCAGCCACTGTCGGCAACGTCGATGTCGGTGTCGGTTTCTTCGAGAATAACCAGAACATTTATTTCTCCTTGCCGTAATGCAGATTAACTGATTGAACGATGCCTGCTCTCACCTGACTGACCAGTAACGTCACAGAGTCTACATCGGAAAGGGAGAGGTTGATTGCGTCTCCAGGTTCTATGACGCAGCGGTCTTGGTCGAATTCAAACTTCCTACCATCAATAGAAATTCCTGTTACTCGAATGATCGGACGTACGGCTAACGTCGCAGAGTCTACGTCTAGTCGAATCGTCGTCGGCTGCGGCTTCGGGATGCTGTACACCTTCCTGCCCGGCACCCAGAGCAGTCGTTCATGGTCCAGGACGAGCGCGGCTGCGGCGGCACTGAGGAAGGATCGGCGATTGATATTCATCATCGCTCCGAAGAGGGAACCGAGAAAATGAACACGGCGTCGCCGGGCTCATTGAATCCAGGCTTGTCGTATTCGACTCTCCAGCCAGCGGCTCTGTATATGTCTTCTACGTCGAGGAGTTTGTCAGCGAAGATATGTTCTTTCGCAAAGCCAGCGTTAAACAATGCCGAGACGATGTCGCTCTGCTTGATACGTGCACTGCCACTAGAGAAATTGAACGCGATCAGGCGATTGAAGATCTCAATCACCTTGTCAGGGATGACAGTGGCCTTGTGCGAAACGACCTCTGACGGTCGGATCGGATTAGTCACGGTAGTCGGTCCTCCTCAGAACGAAACTTGTCAAGCTCCGCGTCGACGAGAGCTTCATTGTAGATCCGCAAGCACTCTTGGCAGTTCGGCATCTCATTGGGGGCACGCATAAATCGTTTCTGCTTGCCGCCGCAGAAGGGAGGGTCTCCGATGTGAAGTATCCTTGTCATTTGTGAATCCCAAAAGTGCCAATATCGTTTTTCACCAAAAAATCGCCGGAGGGGATTTCGGACAAAAGAGTCTTAATCTACCGAGGACGATTTGTTGATGATTGCCATGCACTCCTTGGCCAGCTTAGCCGGTGGTTTATCCAGATCGTTATTGTCCAGGAACAGTGTCAACCAATTTCCATTCAGAGGGACGGCAAGTGCCAGACAAGGCACCCACTCTTTTTCACGCGAGTGGAGTATGGACCTGCTGTCAGCTACACCATTCCCCAGCACCCGGCGCTGCACAGCAGTAATATTTGGCTTCATGGGGCTCGGGGTAAGCTTGGCTTCAAGGACGGCCAAGAAAGCCATCAGACGCTTAGCGGTAGTGGGCTGTGATTTCGCCATAGATCCTCCAGAGCAAAAATAAACCTAGACTGATACGCATGATGTTCCACCAGAAATTGGATACCCCGCGCTTGCCGTAATAACATGAGCAGCAACCGTCGAATCGATCATTCGGATCGAAGAGGTAACGCCGGTCGCAGATACGGCAGCGTTTCACTGCCGGATCTCCAATCCGACATACTCGAAACGTGGGACGTGTTTGACAGTGCCAGGAATCAGAGAGTCAACCTGCACGACGCCTAAGAACATGCTGGCCGGTCGGACGCGCATACGGAGGCCGGGAAGATGAGCGCCGGTCAATGAGACGTAGACGACCATTTCTTCGTTAGTCTCCGTGTGCGCGGCTAGACCGATGACCAAATAATAGCCGCCCTTGTAGTGCTTCCAGACACCAGCAGCGATCTTCATAAGCTACCCCATCCTCTCGATCTTCTTCAATTCCTCAGCACCTACGCGGTCAGTCTCGAACTCACGGCCCATTTGAAAACCAGTCGCCCACGCAGACATGAGCACGGACGCTATCATTTCCTTTCCATAGCCGTAGCGGTCGTATATCGTGTTGTAGAGTACGGTAAGGTTAGCAGCGAGGCCAGACTCTTTTATAGCGGAACCGATCGTTTCCTCATTAAGATGATAATTCTCAGGGGCATCGATACCTTCGACTTTGCGTAAAAATGCAAGTAGTTCGTCTTTTGTCGGCGCGTACATCCTATAATCCTAACTCCCGGTCGATCTTCTCAGCGGCGTGTTCTTTGCGGATATCGGCGAGCATCTGACGTTTCTCACGTTCGAGCTTGTCAAGGTCGATGTCGAAGTGCTCGGCGAGAAGCTTGGTGATTGGCGTGTAGTCACCGACGTATTGGCCTTCGCGTAGATCGCACGTAGGCCATACGTGTTGGATGTCGTCATCGTCGTAGCAGGCGTCAGTATGCTCGTGCTCACGGCAAAGACGAATCCCCTTCTCGACTAGCCATTCGACGAAGTCACCGATGGCTTGGGACTTATCTTTGACGAGCGAGAGTCGTTCGTGTTCGGTGAGTTCGCGTGTTTCAGTGCGCGGTGTCATTTGGCTCCTTTCTGAACGCACACGATGTCTGCTTGCTCTCCCCACTCTTTGCTTGCTACTAGGACTCGTATATCCATGCCAGCGTCGATACACGCCTTTGCTTTTTGCGTTAGCTGATCACCGGACACGATCTTGACAGTGCAGCCTGCCGTCATCAAAACCAACATGAGGATGAGCATCTTCATTTAGCAGCTTCCTCCGCGCCGATCAGCGCCACAGCCAGGATCACGACGCCTTGATCTGATTCAGCTTCCATCGCTCGAATACGATCATAGGCACCTTGGATCTTATCTTGCGTTTCTTTTGGCAGAGATGCGACGGTGCCGCGTAGCATCAGGAGTGTTTGTTCGTATTCGTTCACTAGATACCTTTCGTTTCAACTTAGCGATGTGTTTGTAGAATTTCACTCGGAGATCGTAGGTGTCGTCGGACCAGAGAGTCTTCGAGCCGACGTGGATCGCATACTGGTATCGGGATGTTCCAGGCGCGTCCGGCATCCAGCGCGCGTACTTGCAGAAGGCGCGGAAGCGCGCGTTGCCGGTGAGCTTAATTGCTGTGCTGATTGGTAGTATCGGACCCACTGTATCTCCCTCGTAAATGCTCTCTGAATATTTCCTTCGTCGCCTGGAGGTCCGTCTCCTTCATTTTGTCGACGATGATCTTCGTCATCTCTCGTCCACGTTTGCGCATCTCGACGGCTCTACGGTGCCGTTCCCATAGAGCGAGCACCAACGGGTGAGTGATGCAATACGGGGGGATGAGGATCAGACCGGCAATGAAGCCGACGACGGCTCCGATAGCCATGTAGGCACCGGCAGCGAAGAACGTCAGTAGTTGAGTACCGTCGATCATTCAGGCAACTCCTTAATCGAAATGAGTTCTATCTTGACCCCAATCGGGTTTGCCGATTTCAACACGGCATCGACGATTTCCTGTTTGGTGAGATGACGTATTCGTTCACCGTCGTCCATGATTTCCAACACGACCAAATAAGTCTTCGTCACGCTGAGACCTCTTCGAGCGCCAGCTTCGCCGTGACTTCACGCTCTTGCCGGTCGAGACTGTCGAGGATTCGCTTGAACTTCAGAGCATACTCTTCGCGGTCGGCTTGTTCATACGCTATCTTGATCGCCATGCTGCCGGTCACCTTGCCGGAGAGTTTGATGGGCGCGGCGAACGAGTTGTACATGACGAGAGTCCGCGCACGGTGAGTGCGGATTGCTTCGAGTCGTTCGAGATTAGTCATTTGAATGGTCCCCATCCTTTCGATTGACTGTAGGCTCCCCATGCCGCCGAGAGTACCCATACCGGAGCGATGCACGCGAAGTAATTCCAATGCTTGGCGTTAGACACCCAGAATGCGCCTACCGACAACACCAAACACAGCGTCAGGCCGAGATAGAAATTCAAACGATTCATGTGTCGATTCCCTTCCGTTGACGATACTCGTTCATACTGATAGCCCCACTCAGAAGAAGCTTACGATCTCTCCGGTCTCGATAGAGTTCTCTAATTATCTTACCAATAGTGACTAAACCGGGTACGCAGAGAAGTATCCATGCAAACAACCACGCGTACAATGGTTGCCACATGTAGCGATGAGAGAGCGACCACCATGGAATAGGATTAGTCATCCGGGAAGTCTCTCTGCGGTGCCAGCGCTTCCGATGCCGGGCGCACGTCACGGCCAGTCACAGCACCAATGCGGAGATGCTTCAGATCAGGGAAGCACCAGAGTGAATAATAATTCGATGGATCGAGCAGACGAGATTCGGCAGGATATAGCTCGAATGCCTCACACTCGATACCGGCCAGTTGATTCTTGATCGCCTGCATGTCGCGCCAGTCATGGCGAGCGGTGCCATCGTGAGACGAGATGCCAAGTTGGATCATGCGGCCTTTCGGCACTTTGAAGACTTGCTCGTGAGTCCAGTAACGGACGGCAACTTGGTAGACGTCGTTGACCCAGAGTTCGTCGTAGTCCTTAGCGCCTTGAGTCTCGCGCCAGTCGGTCCAGTTAGGCTGCGACTTGCCTTCGAGCGGCATCAGGGGGTGGAGATGAGTGCTGACTTCCTTGGCGGCTTCAGGATGAGCAGCGCGCCAGTATTCGATTAGCTTCTTAGTATTATCTCGGAAGTCGATTTCTTCGTACTCACCGATGCGGCGAAGGACTTCGGCGTTCTTTTGTTCGAGTGTGAGATTCATTTGGTTTCTAAGACTCCTTTAGGTAGCACGTGCCGCTCTAACTCAAATATCCATTCAGGGTCAACCGGCAACCCAGCCTCTACGTAGCGCGACATCGCCCCCAATAGATCGAGAGTGCGACGCTGTACCCAGATACGTTCCGGCATGATACCGATGGGAGGTTTCGGAGATTTCGGACAATGCGGGCATTCCTGTTCGTTCACGGGCGCTCCTCAAAATTTTCGAGACGTGCTTCGAGTTCCGCGATACGATCCTGGAGCTTACGCTTATCGCCCGCCAACGACGCCGCGAATCGTCCCCACCATCCGGCAGCCTGGACGTACTCCGGGTTCTGCGCGATGCCGTCGACGGCCTCACGGAGACGTTCGTTCTGCACAGCGAGACGACTATTCTCAGTCCGGAGCGCGTCGACTAGTTCGAGTTCGAGCTTCGTCATCACGATGTCTTCTTTGCGATCAATTTCGACAGAGCATCGTCCAGCAGACGGATGCACTTATTGAGCGCCTGCCGCTCACGACGAGGAGCGTGATAATTCTTATGAAGCTCCTTACGATCCTTACAGAGCGTACGCAGAAGCTCAAGATCATACTCCGTGAAGACTTCCTTCTCGAACGATATTTCCATCAGTTGATCTCCGATTCTACGACCTTGCGTATGACTTCGAGTTGCGGCCCAAAATGACTAGGCTCGCCCTTGATCCATTTGAGCAAGTCGACGAACATACTTATCTTGAAGGCTTCATCGGTCAGACCTAACCGCTTAGCGCCATCTTTGGCGCATAGCAGCATATCCATCGCTTGTGTGATTTCTAGTTCCGTTCTCACGATATCTCCATAAACTTCGGTGCTTCGTCGCGACCTAATACACAGTGGCATTTGATGAACACGCGACCGTGATTCGGACCTTCCTTCTTCACCTTGAATACTTTCATCGGCTGCTTGCAGTGTGGGCAGTCCTCGATGGCCAGCGCCATCTTGTAGAGCTTCTTCAACGTGTCGATCAAGCGCTTCTGCCAGCCCGGCGTACGGGTGATGTACTTCGAGATCTTGCTCCCCCACGCCGGAAACCCAGGCTCGTGCGCGACGATCCAGCAGCGGATTGAATCCCCGCCTGTTTCAGCAGACCAACCGTTAGAGCGTACCGACGAGCGTACCATGACACCAAATCGCGGTTTACCTACAATAGGGACAATATAGGAATATTCACCGTGAAGCAAACCGAGCGGCTTCCAAAGTCGCATATTAGAGCCCTCGCGTGCGATAGGGAGCGCCGCCTCGAACTGCTCGCGACTGAAAGTGTCTATTGGCATGATTTTTAGATGCAATCAAAAGCGGTTTGGTTTCAGGATCTAGGTGCGAGAAGTGCTGCCAATTCTTCCGCCGTGAACTTATCGGTTCCTTTCCTGCCGGTGCAGCGGAAACTGACAGACGAGCATCCGGCACCGTTCCAATCGTCGACCACTTTTAGCCCCATAGCGATCAATCGATCCTTCAGTAAACCGATGTCAGCGTGACTAAAATCGTTTCCAAGCGAACGATTGACTACGATGACGTCATTCGGTAGACCGCCGCACCATCCGTGCGAATACGCCCACGGCTCTCCTAGCTGCGTAAGCGAGACGCCGGTATCCGTCACCTTGCCTCCAGTGCTATCGACCGCAGAGGCAATGGCCAAGCTTCTAGCCTGACTAGAATCCTCAGCTTCCACTTCTACGGCATAGCGACGAGTCACGGAGACCTTCGCCGAGTATTTTATCTTCACCTGTTTCTTAACCTCCTCGCTACCTGTTCTGCGTGCTTAGGGCAGAGTTGCTGTTTCTTGTGCAGACGCCACCCCCACCGATATAGCTCCCATTGACACTGATCGTGCGTCGGCAAAATAACAGTCATTCCCGCTTCGCAGCCGGGATGATCACATTTGACGTGGACCTTACAATTGCCCTCGAAATTTGATTCTTCATACATTTACGTCTATACTTATCCTTCCATGGCCGGACGATCACCAGGACGCCCCAAAAAAGACTGCAAGCGGATGAGCATGAAACTGGCAACCGATGCTGCTGAATTGCTAGAGGAATACTGCAAGCTCAACCGATTCGACGCTACCTTCGCCATCGAGAGCCTATTACGGCTCCACGTGCCGATACTGCTGGAACGGATGGAACGGAAGAAAGCAGCGGCGCATAAGACGTCATAGCTCAGCCTCCAATGTGACTACAGTTTTGCTCGTGTAGGTGCCTTTTACGTGCATCCCACGGATATTCGTTCTCCCTTTGAAGAAATACCGTTCTAGCTCGTGTTTGAATTCGTCTTCGTTCAGGTACGCTTCGTATGTGATGAAACGCTCAGTGCTCTCCGGGTAGCCGTGGCCGGGATTCGTTCGTGAGCGCTCGTCTCCGGGGATGTGGACGCTAGTGCTACCGATGATCGCCCAATGCTCACCTTTAGGGATCTCGTCAGGCGAAGTTACAAAGATTGCTGCCATTTTTAGTACTCCTTGTGAAGGTCCCCCTGCTCAAAAACGTGCATGACGCCGCTATACTTTCCGGTAATCTCCAATTTCCACCAACCGTACCACTCGAAGAGAATCTGAATCACTTCCACCCCCGTAAAACCAGAGCGTTTGACAGCGGCTAGGAGATCTTCACGGCGTTCTGCGGAATTCTTGGTTGTTCGTCTGCCTGCCATTCGATTACTCCTTGTAGATCGGTGTCACGCTTTCCTCAGTCGGTCCCACCCTCGTGCATTTGATTCCTTCATACCGGCACCAGATTTCCAGGTCGCCTACTTTCTTTTGCTGGTCATACAACCCAAGACGCATTAGATACTCGCGAGCCGGGCGACTCAGGTCTATTTGATTCGTCTTCGCCGACATCCGGCGAATCCTGACCCTAACGGGACCGTTTCTTCGCGGCACGTTTTAGTCCTTTACCTTATCTAGTCGCATGAGCCGCCAACCAAAGATCCTGATTATGGCCTTACGGTATCCAAAGCGCTCACTGAAGACTGGCTCGCTCCACGGTGTTAAGATCTGGTAACCAGCACCATTTAAGCTGCCGGTACGCCACCAGATGCATTCTCGTTCGATGCTTAGAACCAGCTTCATCGTTTCTTTGCCAGCTTTGCCTTTGCCGCGATCCGAGCCGCTTTCCGGCGCTCACTACGAAGTACAGTACACTTCCGGCATTCGAGGGTAGGACTCTTGCCACGAGGCTTACGGCAGGTCACGCAATTGCCGCTATTTCTCCGGCGATGATAATGCTTGAGTTGCCGACTCATCGACGTGTTGGTAAATTTGTCTTCGATGTGTTTCATTTGGGGAGTTCTCCCTCCAAGTATTCGATCAGATGCTTGGCGTATGCCTTCACGTAGTCGTGACCGTCGAAATTGAAGACGTAATGACGGTCGAAGCCTTTAGTGTCGGCATAGGCTTTCTTGAAGCGTTCGAGCTTCTCACGATCCCAATTCACGAGATGGTTTTCATTGCTCATTTTGATAGCTTCAGCGTCCAAATATAAAAACACACGATGCCCAGAACGAACGTGATGATGTGAAGCCATAAAATGGCCTATACCTGCCGCCGCGTTCCCCATCGAGAGGCCGAGGGCCACGATAGAATACAGTAGCCAACGATGTCGGATCATTGTCCTTTACGCTCCTTCCAGCGCTCTTCGAGCAGCTTCAGAGTTAGCATCTTCGTCTCTTCGGATGGGATCTCGTGGCCCCTCTTAGGCTTGCGGCCCGTCGCCTGGATGGCCTGTATCCAGGTTTCGTCTTTGATATTGACGCCGGGCTCCCAACCGGCAGCCATCAGCTTGTCGGCAAGATCGCCAGCTTTCTTGACGCGAGCGGCAAAGGCGTAATCGATTGGCTCGGTAGGGTCGATAGGAGGCATGTGATATTATCTCTTTCTGTAAGATTAGATGCAATCCGAAGCGGTTAGGTTTCAGTTAGTCTTGTACAAAGGCACGGCAACGTCGATTCTTACATGCGCCTGCATCGAGCGGTTCACTGCATACGATGCAGGTAGCGACGCTCCTATTCGATCCTTTGAGTGCGTCTTCGATGTCCTTTACGTCGACTAAAAAGTGATGCAAGAGCGCTCCACCGGCCCACGGCTTAGGACCGGCGACGCGAATGTCGTTGATGTAAACGGACGGTCCTTCTATGCCGCCGACGATGTCGATGTAGACCTGAGGATTAGGCATCGAGATTAGTCCTCGTCCCTATAGACGCTTTCGGATTCGCCGTCACCTGGAGATACGCCTTACTGCCTTCGAGTTTGCGTAGAGTCAGTGTCACGTAAGGTTCACCGCTCGGGAAGCGTAAGGCCACGCACGGTCGATCCAATTTGAGCCAATCTTCGACGGTGCCCTTATCGACAATCGACATAGAGAATTGGGCCGCTCTCTCACAAAGGCCGATCAGACGAATGGAGGTATTAAAGTCGATGAGTACACGGCTCTGATTGATCGTGAAGTCCCAGAAGCAATCCGGATTCGGTGGCGGCACGTGGCCGATGTCGACGCTATCCATTTCTCACCATGGCTTGCGCGTAATGCGTCCATAAATACTCGACCGGGGAACCTTCAGTAACGACTTGCTGGGCAAAGACGCCGCCTTCGCACTTCCAACCAGTCGCTAAAGCAGACCTCACCTGAGTCGTAAAAGCAACTTTGTCGTCAGCCTCGACGACGATGTAGTCCATCATATTTCGTTCTCCTTTGCGAGTCTTTCATTCTCCTTTGCAGCGCGTTCGGCGAACTCTTCAGCGTCTGCTATGAACTTGTCACGCTTCTCGGCGATGACGGCCATCGGCACGGTCGTATAGCAGCGCTGACAGACCATGAGTTCGTCCTTCTTGAGATCCGGGAACTTCTCGCTCGCGACAGCGACGGCGTCGTCGGCATCGGGACCCATGATTTCCGCCATTTGCAGGCCGAAGAACTGTGCTATTCCCATGACGCGCTGCGTAGCTCTAGGATTGAGTACAGCGCGATCCACAGTCACCAGATAGAACATCGCGTACCGGGTGCCGTCTTTGCTTTGCAGCAAGCCTTCGTTGCAGTAATCGCATGGTCGTAATTCAGAGAGTTTCATTTGGTCCTCTGTTTCCTTGTCTGCCAGCGCCTCTCGATCAGCGCACGGAGCCGAGCCTGGACTTTCTTACCCTCCGCACGTTCTACTGGATCATCGGTCCATTCACCGTCCAGATGATCGGCAGCTTCTTCTAGGGCCTGCCCGTAGGCTTCCCATCGCTTATCCTTCGTCGGCTTCGACATTAGCACCGCCTACCGCGATCCTGACCTGCCGTTCACGCACCGGATACATCTCCTTGTACGTCGCGACGAATCGCCCGCAGCATTCGACCACGAGCCATTGGAACGTCTCAGCCTTGAGCAACGCCACGGCTACCCAGTAGCAGGCCGTGCGCCCGGTGAATGTGACGATCAGGCCGTAGACGATAGGGATACTGCCGTACCCAAGGATCTTAAAGAACGGCCAGTCGAGCGCCATGATCTTCGGCCAGAAGATCGACAGCGGAATCGTGGATAGGAGCAGGAGCGCGACGCCTGCTGTGAGTGTGATGACGCGGATTGGTCTAGGCATTAGAACCATCCCAGTTCTGATACGCTTCGTGATTGTCGGAATCGTGACGCGCGAAGCATATCTTGCAGCACGTGAACGGTTTCCGTTCTACCTTATTGTGCATGACCGACGCTGACCATAGGCCGACGATAAAGCCGACGATGCCCGCGCCTATTAGACCGAGTGCTGTCATAATTTCTCTTTCAGAAGTTCCGCAGGTTTCTCAAAACGCTCTTCAGTATTGAGAGCATCTTCGATCTCCGCTTGATATTCTTTCGTGATGATCGCCCCAGCACCCCCATAGATCTCAGGGATGCCGCCGACGAACGTGATATGCTTCTTAGCCCTAGTAACGGCCACGTAAGCAATGTTGTGCTCCTGCTCGATCTCCCACTCCTGCGTCGCCATCGGATGCGGCAACAATTCCGGCGCGAGCACGAACACGTTGTCAGCTTCGAGCCCTTTGGTACGATGTACAGTACCCAGGATGACGGCATGCTTGGGCGCACCGTCCGCTTCAAAGTCCGCGAAGATCTCACGGATCTTGCTGATGACCTGGGAAGTGAGATCGACGCCGTCCATTAGCTCACGCAGAGTCTCATAGCGGTCGGTCAATGCGCCAATCAGCGCCTCAGAGTTCTTACGACCATGCAGCCGCGCCGTCTCCTTGCGGTAGTAGGAATTCAATTCCTTACCGAGTTCGAGAGTAGTCTCGGGGCTACCCAGTTTCTTGATGAGCGCTTCGAGACCAGCGCCGATGTCACGGCCACGAACGACAGCTTTAACGCCACGTTGGATCAGTTCGTAGCAGATTGGAATCAGGTGACGATTCACACGGCAGAGAACGAGATCGCCGGGCTGCATGGCGTCGACGGCCTTGTCCTTGCTTAATTGTTCGTAGGTGCCTTCGATAGCGTCGTCCATGGCGGCAATAACGTCGTCGCCTACGATACGCTTAGCCATCTCGACGTGACTCTTCGGGCAGCGCCGGGTGACGGTGAGAGGCAATACCTGACAGCCGCGAGGATCGGCGAATAGCATGTCCTCGATGCGGGAAATCGCGCCGGTATCGGCCCCCCGGAAGCCGTAAATGCTCTGCCAACGGTCCCCAATAGCCATGATGCGACCCTTCGGGCACGCGATCTTGACGAGAGCTTGCTGTGCGCGGTCAGTATCCTGCGCTTCGTCGACGATGAGGATATCGAACAGGTCCGCTTTGAGATTCAGCACGACTGGTAGCCATGTCATGTCGTCGAAGTCGACGTGTTGAGGGTCGGCCATGTCCCACAGGATGAGCTTGGGGACGAGACCGAGAGCGAAGTCTTCAATTTTTTCGTCATAGTCGACATTGTGATAGTCGGCTAGATCGATGAGTTGCTGGCGATCCTGGCCGTCGTAGAGATAGTGCTTGCAGAGACGGACTAGCTGAGAGGCGAGTCGGCACGCCGCGTACCATTGGTCGTCGTCGGCAGTACCTTTGTCGGTCTTGGCGAGTTGGTCGATGAGACCGTCGAGCTTGTTTTCTTCGAGTTTGACTGTACCGTAATGATTGCGGAGGATCGACAGACCGAGCGAATGGTAGGTCATCGCCTTGGCCGAGGCGTCCTTCTCTTTGATGAGACGGAGGACGCCCTGCTGAGCAGACGACGACTTGCCGCTGCCAGCACTCGCGTTGATGAGCAAGTGGGATTCGTCGTTGAGCATGGCATCCCAGATGACATCCTGTTCAGGCGAGCCGACAAAGAACTCTTTGCCGGTCATGAGCTTGGTCTGCATCTCAGCAGCAATGTGCTTGTTGAACGCGATGATGCCGATGCGCGGGCCATTGCCGCCGATGGGCATATTCTTGGTGAAGGGCGAGCCGGTCGCTTTGGGACGCTGATTGTATGTCGGCTCGTCGGATCGCGACGTGCCACGGTAGCCCATGCCGCCGCTACCAGGACGGCGAACGAACTTCTGTTTCTTGTCAGCAGGCGTACACTCTTCGTGTGAAGTGACACGAGGGGTAACCGTGCTGTCGAGATCGATCATGTCGCCCTCGGAGATTGGGCGACGGCAGTAAGCGCACTTTCCGGGGAATTTGGCCGGGAATGACATATATTCTTCTTTCGTTAATTTAGATGATAACCGAAGCGCTTTGGTTACAAATTATTTGCCGCGTTCTTTTTCCTTAGCCTTCCGGCACGCCTCACAGTACTTCTTGTTAGGCGGGCCTTCGATGTCCGCTTCGCATCGACGGCATTTGCCTTTGCGGTTGACCTCGGGTAAGAACTTCATCGCTCCTCGATACATTTTTTAGACTCCCGGCCCCAAAAGTCGAATCGATCCGTTTTCAAGTGATGGTTCAGAAACTCGCCGACGCTCGCGAATACCTTAGTGATATTCTTAGGCAGCGTCAATATTGAACGGTCGCGCGGAGACTTGCAGATATGCGTACGGAAAATAGCACTCCCTGCGCACTGTGGGCCGATCTTCGTATGACACTCGACCTTGCCATCGTCGCGCACGATCTCGATCCACTGCTCAGCCGTGAATGATCCTAGCCACCCCGGCAATGCCGTCCGAGCGAACGGGCAGTCACTACACGGTGATTTGTGCTGGACCTTGGATGGCTTGGCTTGGTCGCCGGTTATGAGTTGGCCTTTCACTTACCCTTCCTTTCGAGGATCTTCAGGACCTCTTCCCATTTCCACCATGCGGTCATCGCGCCGTAGACTGTAGTGAGCGCCATGACATCGTGTAGCGTCCGGAGATCGAACGACACGCCGAAGTAGTCGTCACACTTTTGCCTGCCGCCGCCCCAGGTCGGATCGACAACCGTACCGTCAACCTTGACACACCACGCGTGATCGACCGGGGTGACGCCGGTCGCGACGCCTTCGACGTAGGTCAGGTTTAGATCCGACATCGCTAAGTTGTACGCGTTCACGTGACACTGCTTGAGAGGATTACGGCCACGCCACCCCTTAACGTCAGGTGCCGTCTGATTCGTGTACTGCTTGCCGTGTTGAAGAATATAGGCGTAAGGAGACATGACGCGCTCGCCGACGTTGCCGTCGTTCGCGCGTACCTTCTCGATCATCTCCATATACCGGCGAGCCTCACCGCGAGCTTCGCCGACAGTTGCCGTTCCGATCACGTCAGTCATGCTTACGCTTGCGCCTCGCGTTCGGCCTTCTCGATTGCCTTGCGCCGAGCACGGGCATTTCGCTTCCTGGCTACCGTTGCCTTCTTGGCATTGACGAGGATCGCCGCCAGCTTCTTCTTGTTCATCACTGAGCCGCCCTTGCGCCCCAAGGCCACGGCAGCGGCATTCTTGCCGTCCGCAGTCGTGACCTCAGACACTTGGTCGACCGGATCGATTACTGGAGTAGTCTTTGCTTTTGTCATAGTCCCTTTCGTACGGTTCATGCGGCCATGGATGTAGCACGGCCAGCAGGCTTACGTAACGCCTTCGCTGCGCGTTCTTTGCGCATGCGCTCCTGATAGGCGAAGTAGCCAGCACGCCGCCGCGCCTCACCCTCAGGAGACAGCTTGCGTTTGGCGAATCCCTTCTTCTTGGTCTTCTTCGGCTTAAAAGGCTTAGTCAGAGTAGACTTCTTCACGCCGGTTTTCTCGTCGCCCTTTTTGAGAGCATTCTTGACGCCGGGCGGGCGGCCTAGTCGTTTGCCGAAAGTCACGCCCACATAGGCGAGCACGGTATCGATGGCCGCGATGGTGCGGTCCATCTCCTCGCGTGCCGCGATGAGCTTGTTGCGATGCTTGATCAGGTTCACGCGGCCCTTCCATTCTTCAACCGCAGCATCACGCGAACATAATCGGTGATGTCGTTCGAGACCGAGCGTCTGGCAATCTTGCCGCGATGATATAGCTCGACGGCTCGCTCACCGGCAGGCGTCGCCACGAGGTACGGGTTACTAGCTGGGCCTGCGGTTTGGATCAGTTCACGGCGGTACAGGTTGCGTACAGGGCCATTATTGATGTCCTGCAATCGATTCACGCCGATCCTGATGTTATGCAGGACGATGTCCCGCATGATGGGATACTGCAATGGCGTCAAGCGCAGATAGAATGTCTTGACGCGTTCCGGGGAGGTAGTCTTATTCGTATTGCTCACGTGTATGTTAAGTGTCCTTTCCTTTTTTCCAAATCAGAGACCGACTGCTGAGAAATCCGCGTTCGTCATGATGACCCGTTCGTCATCGGAAGCGAACTCAATCGTTGGGACGCGGGAATCGTCCTTAATGTCCAAGATGACTTCTTTGACTCCGAAGTCCAGGAGCATTTCGACGATCTTGAGTTTTAAGTCTTTGGCCATAATTTCCTCTCTTTTTTATAGTTCGAGTGCCGCCCTCATCGCGGCGAATCCCAGCGGGTCGAATTCTTTCAGGACCTCGGGGTGAATGACGTATGCCGACATGGTTTCGGCGAACCATTCTTCTGGACTCGTGCCCGCGTACTTGGACACGAAACGCTGAGACCCATAGGCCGATTGCGCCGCCTCAGACATGAACCGGCACAGTGAATTACTCTCACGCACGACGTATGCGTCGATCATGTGCGAGACCTCGTGAATCAGCGTGGCCGTGTCTAACTGCGATATCGGCACGGTGAAAGATATCTGCGGAACGACGACGGCTCGCCACATATTCGAGTGCCGGGCGGCCATGGCTTGTATGCGGGTGTCGTGCTTATATCCCGCATTGATCCCCACGATATTCTTGTAGCCATTGTAGAAGCCTCCGCACGAGACTTGATCGTCACTGGCTCTTAGGTCATCTGGAACGATCAGACTATTGGCTACGACCACGTCGAATAGAGCGCGATGACTATCTGTGAAAGTAAGTGTCTGTAGCGGATTCGCTTGCAGTACCCTGCTGAGTGCCGGATAGGAATCGAGACCGCTTACTGCACGTTTCGCGTCATCGATGATTGCCGGATCGCAAATGAAATTGCGCGTAATCTGTTCTGGTGTCAATGTGTCGTCCTTGTAGTTCTTGTGTCCTGTACATTTGATGTAATCCTGACCGGTTTGGATACCGATTTTTTACTACTTTGTAACTATACCACAGACTGAAAGCGCTTAGGCAAGTGCTATACGGTTGCCGTCAACGCCTTCTTTTTCGCACGTCGCTCACGTGATCCGGACGCCTTACGCGCGAGTGCTTCTGCTCTACAAAACGGACAATGCTTCGGAGTATCGCCGCGTTGCTTGAATAGCCTTTCATCCGTTCGTGTGCCCGGCCACGTGTGCGCGATCATGACAGTCACACCAGCGCGTATCGCGGCCTTAACCAGACGTGATCCTTGACCGGCCAAATGACGTTCGAGCCGCCGCTCAGGCGGAAGCGATGTCCATCCCACGTAATGCCGACTATGATGGAACGGTTGTCGAAATGCAGTAGGTATATAGTGCCGGTTTCATTTTGCACGATGCCTTATCTTGAAGCGATTCCAAATTGTGCGCAAACGACCACGTATGCCGAATGATTTTCGTATTCCGTCCAGGTCTGGATACTCATAGGGCCTTTCGCGAGATGCCTTAGACCAAGGTGAGAATCCACCCTTGCGCATCCATTGGTCGAGCGCGAGCACTAGCTCAGCCAAACGCTCAGTGTCCGCGTAGACGTCGCCGCCGTGCGGATAGTCAGGGTCGTTCGCGATCCGGTTCGCGATGGATAGTTGCTCTTGCAGATTAGCGATTGGGTCCATTAAGTTGCTCCTCTTGTTCCGCTAAGATCTTTAGTCCGATCTCTAACGCGCGTGCATTCCGGTCCTTGTCGGCATGCTCACGTAAGGCACGCTCTGCGTCTTTCAATATCGCTTTCATCTTCTTGATACGCGCGACTAATAGCCCCTTTCGAGCGAGCCCCTGAAAGGTATGAAACCTGATCGCGTCGGTGTTGCACGTCTTGCAGTAGGCCGTTGGCAATCCGGCCTGCGGTCCCTTCTTGCGCGTGTGGAACTCGCCTATGGGCCTATCGGATTCGCACCACGGGCACCATCGAGTCTCACGGTTCGCGGTACGCTCTTTAATCATCTGAGTAATAGGTCCAGTTCTTCGGCATAGCCCTGCTCCGGACACTTCCGCGTGTGGAAGCAATGCTGCAAATGCTGCTCGACTAAGAACAGCAGTAAGGCCGCGCGTTTGGCCTTCGCCGGATCGCTTAGTATCTCTTGCGCGCGTTGTTCCCAGACTTCAGACATAAGCCTCATCCATTCCAATCCTTCAACGACACGTTCTTAGCAGGCGCGTAGATCACCGCCTCTTGCGTCGAGTGATCCAGTTCGTACCACGCGCCGTTACCTGCCTTCGCGACCGCCGCGCGGATACGCCGGGTCGAGCCATCGGTGACCTTGAGACTCAGCCCTTGACTACCCATACGAACGCCAATGTGGAAGCGCTTCACTTCCTTGCCGGTGATGACCTCGATGTCGTTCGGATCGGTGATGATCCGAGACGGCGTTTCTTCGAGCTTCCAATGCGGCTTAGGCGTAGGGTTGCCCTCACGATCCAGCGCCGGGCTAGACATCGAGAGACCAGGATCGCTCAGGTCGACGCTACGCCATACCGCGACGCCGCCGCGTGATGCGATCCACTCCTTGAACTTCGCCGCGTGTTCCGGCGCTACCGTGTGCTTTTCGAGTTTGGTTTCAGTCATTTAGAAATTGATGTCCTGACCGGGATACGTGAATCCCAATGCCTTGCGAATCCTCTTCGCCAGCTTGTTCGACGTCTTCACGGCAGCCTTATGGCCTTGATCGCCGCAGCCGTAGCCGTAGCGTTCATCCAAGTAGCCGCGTAGGCGTACTGCGCGTTCGATGACCGCGTCCAGATGCCGGATGACCTCGTGTTGAGCTTGCGGTTTCAGTTCGCCCACACTGCTCCAATGCGTCATTGGCTCATCGAGGAAAAATTGTGCCGTGCGCTTAGCGTCATCGCGTGGACTTTTATCGGTTGTCGGGTTCGTCGTCTGTGTCATCGTCGTTATCCTCGTCGTCGTCATCATCGTCGCGTGCCTTCACGTCGCCGCCATACCGGCCTGTTTCTAAGTCGTCCAGCACTTCGCCGATGGCGTTCCATAGCGCGTCTGTGTCGCATTCAGCGTGGATCGATTCCAGTTCGGCATCGTCGAGCGATTCGCGATCCCGTAATGCACTCATCAGCGAATGCAGCACGCATCCAGCAGACTCGTCGCTGATTGGGCGCGTACAGTTCGGGCAGGTCTTGACGGGCGCGTCGGTCTCATTTTTCCAAGCGTTCTGCGCTCTCTGTAGGGCACCAGAACAGTCTGATATAAGAGGTTCGGCGTCGCTCATAAAACCTCCCACTCACGCATCGACACCATGTCTCGGATCTCAAGCGTAGGCTTGCCGTCGCGGCCTACACCGTCACTTATCAAAGCAGTGTCGCCGTATGCGACCAGGACCGTATCATCCAGCGGTCCATCGAACCGGACCTTAATCCGCTTGCCGTCCGGTGACGACTCCATAATCGTGCCGTCGAACTTGACCGGCGAGCCCTTGATGCGGAGCTTGATGCGTTGTTCTCGTTTGTTCGTGTTCATATCAGATTAGATGTTATCCAAAGCGGTTAGGTTTCACTAAAAAGCATGCTTTTTTTAGGGATGGGCCTTTAGAAACTCTCGATCCATTCCTGATCGATCTTACGCGCGATCTCGCTCACGCGTTCGTGCAGGTCGGGATGCGCCCATATCGTCGCGTATCCAGGTCGGACGTGTAGTTCATGTGCGATGCTGGCCGCATGGAGCGCTTCCGATATCTTGTACAGCGTCTCGCGGTAAGGCGTGAAACAATACTTCACGGCATTCCGCGCCGTGTAGTCGATACGTGGCTCACGTCGCGTTTCGACCTCGCGACCGTCGCCGTGTAATTGCTGCCCGCCCGGTCCCTCGTATGTTCCGCCGCGCCCGCTCATGCTTGAACCTCCTCTAGCTCCCCACGCCGCGCTACCCAATCGCGGCTCAAGTCGTTCTCAGGTCCTACCGGCGTATCGAGAACGATGTCGTAGATAGCCCGGTTCGACGAGTCGAAGCGTACTTGACGAATCTCCCCATAGCCTACGTCGATCACGTGGACCCGCACACGTTCCGCCGTACCGTCACGCGATACCAGCACCTTGTTACCATTGGCGACCGCGACGGCCATCCATCCCCCATCGGTGTACGCGGTCTCTACCGCGCCGCGCACCCTACGGTAAGCGTGCGCCGCCTCTACTACGTCAAATACAGTTATCTTTTGTGTTGTCATTGTCCTTTACCTTGAATAGAACGCGATGAGGAGCAACGCGCCGCCGATGACGATGAGTAGCCACGCGCGGACGGTACGCCAGAAAAATGGATCGGCGCGCCTCATTTGATCCCCAATCGAACCAACATCGATTCGAGCCACCCGAGCACGCGCACGTTTTTCCACTCCGAGATGCCAGTAAGCGCATTGACGCTAGGGCCATCGATCCACAATGACCGTAGGCCGCGCACGTCGCCACGAACTAGCGTGACATCCCAATAAGGGTCTAGCCATTCGTCGCTCCAGTGCAAGATATCGTGTTCGTTCGTCCGATCTACTCGAACGATAATCGGATCGGTCATTAAGTCCTCGGAGTCGTCGCGGTCATTGTAGCCGCTAACCCAAGTGACTTCGAGCAAACGACCTCGATGCGCGCGATAAAACTCTAGCGCCTCACGTTCGAGAATGGCGCGGCGTTCTGTGCTGATCGCGTTCATAACAGGTCCCGCTCAATCTGCCGGATATCCTTTTTACCCGCCGTCCATTCGAGCAGCGCGTCAATCAATGGATTGATCCACGAATCACGATGAAGGCGCGTCGACTCCTTAATCGCTGCTGTTAGTTCGTCGGTTGTGAACGGCATCGCGAAAGGAAAGTCCATATAGAACTTACCCGGTACTTTGAAGGACGAAAATCCTGCCGATTCGTAGTTAGCTTTGCTTCGGATCTCACGGAGGATACGCGCCAGTGTCGAACTCCGCGACGACTCACGCCGCCCCTGCTCAGCTTCTAAGCCGTTCAGGTAGTTGTGCCCCTCCTGCTCACGGTCGAGTAGTTTGACCGCCGCGTCCAGGTTGTTCAAGACGTAATCGCGGTTACTCTCGAAGTAACCATCGTCGTCAAGATCCAATGGCCGTCTGGGTTTGATCTCAATCATGCGTTCTCCTGACCGGTCACGCTTAGCGCGTCATTCGTCTGCGGGTCCGGCAACGGATTGACCATCAGTTCAGGCGCGTCAATGCCGTAGTCGCCACGCGCGACACCTGCTGGGTCCGATGCTGACTCGGACTCGATCCAGTCCTCAGCCTCTTTAAGCGTGTTGAAACGTGCGACGACACGCGGGTCTATTCCAGGTGGCGCATAAGTGACCGCGACGGGCGGATTGTTGGGGAGTGCTTCTAACACTCCCGCAAACCGTTCAATCTCTGCTTTGTTGAATAAATGGCAGCCTGCTCTAAGGTTGCCTTGCGTGTCTATCGAGTCGATAGCATAATGGCCTAGGTGGATCGTGTGCCCGTTGCGATGATACTCACGGCCATTCTGGACGTATGCCAGCACTACCGGGAGTGCCTTTTTGACGTGCTCTAATGGCACACGCGCGCCTTGTGAGGTCTGGACCTCGTTATCCTTGACGCGTAGGTAGGACGTGCCCGTCATGTATTGGCTAGGCAGTGAAACGCTTTCACCGGCAAGCCATAACGGTAGCCGCTCCTCGAACGTCTTGCGTTCGTTCTCTTGCTGTCTCGCCCAGCGCGTGTCACGCGTCGCCCGGCCTTTAAGACGCGCCGCTGCTACAGTCGCGTCATGCGCTACCATAACATCGTTCAGGTAGTCCAGGTCTGCCGGGATTTCGACGGCAGGACCGTACCCAAAAAAGTCACCGATGGAATTGACCGCATACACTTTGGTACGCAATTTGGTATACAGTTTGGCCAGCGTGCCGGGATTGCGGCTAATCGATCCAAACTCTTTCGCGACCTCATGCGCCTTCGCTACCTTTTTATAGAGTCGGTCGCGCTTCTCAGCCGTGGAAACGTCCCACGTCTTGATAGAGTCGAGGATATCGAGCATAATACGCGCTTCAGTCTTGCTAAGGCCAGACTGAATCGTCGTCCCTGCATTGACGCCGTTGCGTACCGCCAGCGTCCAATAGCCGTTGTCGCGCCAGTTGGTATTGCCTTTGTGCGCGACGACGTTACGACCGGCGACCGCATCGACCTCAGACGCCTCTTTATCGCGTCCCACAAGCGCGTTGAATTTGACCTTGGACGTCTTAACCTTGTACTCGTAGCGATTGTCTGGCCGCGTCCCTTGCAGTCTTTTAATCAGCGCTTCGACGTCTTTACGCTGGGAGTCGTAGGCGTTCTTTGGATCGCGCCCGCTATCGCGCGATAGATCTTCGACGTAGAACACGGGTACGCCGTCCGGGATCGACCGCCGCACATAGTTGATGTGCTTCGCCGTCGTGTTAGACCACTTTTGATTCGTGAACAGTACCGCCGCTTCGCCCTTGTCATTCGTGACGTGACGGGCAATCGGGAAATGACTGCCATACGAGTAGATCGTATCGCCGCGAAAGTAGAAGTTACCGCCAGGGTTGCGCGCGTCGTCTTGCGTCTTGTGCGCCCATAAGTGGGCTATCTCGTCGGTCGGAAAAACATGCTTTGTTCTAGCCATTCTGTGTTCGTGTCCTTTATGTCTGTTAGATGATATCCAAAGCGCTTAGGATTCATCCTTTTTTAATTCGTGTTTGTAGATCTCGCGCCATCCCGAGAACGCTCTATGCTCTAGCGTCCACGTGTCTAGCTTTAGGATCGCCATTTCACGGATGGCCCTAGCGCGTGCTGCGTTGCCGGGTTGAGACCGGAAACGAAAGACCTCTTTACCGTCTGAGTCGAGCGCGCGATAGAGCGGATTAGAGACTCTCATTTCGAGACCTCCGCAGCTTCGACTGCTGCGCGTAACTTATTAACGTGCTCCGGTTTTATGTTCGCCATTGTCGGATTACATCCCACGATCCGCACGCGGTCTGCGTCGGTGATCCCTACCGCATATCCGCGTCGGGCTAACTCGAAGATCGTCACAAAGTTCTTAGATGCTTCTAGCGCCTTCCGTTGTTTCTGTGTCATACTCATTGGATGCTATCCAAATCGGTTTGGTTACAATTATTTTATCGTGCAGAAAATGCAATGTAAGAAACGATTGCCGTGCTTTCATACGCGCTCTTTACAGACGTGCGGCTCATCAGCGCCGCACCATGCGCACACTTCAGGCTCACCCGCCGCGATAGCTTTAACTGCATCGTGCGCGTTGCCGTTGCCACTCCACACGGTATCGCGTCGCCCATAGCGGTTCAGGTCCACCAGCTTGTCTGTAAACAATGCGACAATCGGATGTTCGTTTACCCAGTTCGTACCTTTACCGAGTCGCCGCGCTTCCGGCCATAGGACCGTATGAACGATTTCCTTAAACGACGCGAGCACGCCCGATAGGTTGCATGCGTCTTGGCAATCGAGCGCTGTCTGTGCCGCTTGTTGTAGTGTCATTGGGTATATCCTCCGTGGTGATTCAGTCATCGGTTATGGCCCTCGTGCTGGACTCCCGCGCGGGTATGGCGCTACGTCCAGCGGCCACCATTTCGAGTGGCATGGTTAGTCCTTTCCAAGTCCAGCACGCGGACCACTCCGCGTTATAAATCCTTTTTACGTGCCACGTCTGAAACCGTACACACGTATTCTACGCCATTTTCTCTACAAAGTAGAGAGATAGGGCCCTTGCGCGATCCATTCTCGTGACGGGTGATAAATGGCAGTCGCCCCATCATTTCAAGCTGTTCGACAATCCTATCCTCGAAGTGATTGCCGTAGCCGTACTCGTAGCCGATCTCAGCCGCGATTTCGCCATTGATGAACGCCTTGGCACTAAAGTAGGTATTGCCATAGCGCCTATCGAACCATCGGCGACCGATCACAGTGAGAGACCGCACGCGCGGTATAACGACGTGCGCGTCTGACTTGCCGGGAAACATCGTCGCCAATACGCCGCATTGGATGCAATTACCGTCCGGCCATACACGCGGGTGCTTGCACTGTTCGTTTGTCATAGTCATTTGATGCGATCCAAAGCGATTAGGATTCAGGCTAATGTCTCCTCAGCCGCGATGTCTTCGCCTACGCCATTGATCGGGCACGGTTCGTCTGGTACGTTGCTAATCGCCTCAGACCGCGCGTAGTCGAGTCCGTAGAATCCCCAGCAGGAATCGATGTCTTTACCGTCCGCGTCCGTGATCTCGAACCCCCAAACGTCACCGCTTAGGTATTGGTTCCAGGTCTCAATGTGGACCTTGGCGTAATGCTCCGCGCTCCAGTTCTTTTTCGTCTCACGTGTTCTGTACCGCCATTCACTCTTAGCCAGGAATAGCGTGCCGATTCTGCCGGAGTCCCACGGATCGGCAAATTGACCGCCACGTCCTAGACTCAGCGCGACGCCAGAATGAATGTACGCGTATACCGGGAACGCCCAGTATTTGCGCTTCATTTCCGGATCGTCGTCTAATTCGGGCGCGCTCTTGCCGTCGTGTAAGCGCTCAAAGTAACGATTCTTAGTCGTCACCAGGATAATGCCGTCGTCGCCAAACTCATCGGGCGCGGTTGCGTCGTGATCGGCGATCAACTTGACTGTATAGCCGTTGTGTTTGAAATTCTCAGCGATATATTCTTGCATTGTGTAGATTGCCCTTCATTGGAACCACTCGCGCGCCGCGATTCGCCGATATAATTGACCGTCGCGACATTCGGGCGCGCTCTAGTGGTGCCTAGTAGGTCACTCTTTAACTCCTATAAAGTCACTTGCGGTTACATAATCCCCCCTTTCGTTTCCCTGGAGCGCATTGCGGGCGCGTCCTCGCGGACATCGTTTCTCCCACAGACTCCAGGCCATGACTTACTCCGTCAAAAGATCGGCCAGATTCGGGTATATGACCGCGATATCTGCCGGGACTTCCACGTGCCAACCGTTAGCAGTATGAACCGTCGTCAGAATGACATTTGATCCATGCCGCCGTAGGTAATTGGTCCCACGCCGCGCGTACTCACGCGCGTCTGCTTTGCCGTGCCGTGGGAAACTCACTGTTTTCTGTTCGTCCATACTGATTAGATGCAAACCAAAGCGCTTAGGATGCAGCTATTACGACGTCGCCGTTCTCGATCTTATCGGCCAGTTCGTTAGCGCCTTTGAGTAACGACTCCGTGACCTCATTAGCCAGATAGTCGCTAATCACGTCATAGCCGTCATTGCCCAGCACAAAATATACCCATCCAATGCTCACGATGGACTTGTCGCTTTGCGGTTGCCAGACCGCGCGCCGCGCAGGTTCCCCCGTCAAGGGACCGTCTCCCTCATGGATGAATACGTGCGCGTCGTCGCCTGCCATTGCTTCGTCGATGATCTTCTGTTCGTCGCGCGATCCTAGCAGCATTTCATCTACGTCGTAACCGCGCTCTAGTGAGACCGATAGACGGTTGCCCGCTGCCAGCGCGTCTTTCACAAAACGCGTGATGATGGCCTTCTCTACTGCTTGTCTGAGTTTGACTGACATTTATTTTCTCCTAAACCTTGACGACTTCGACGCGTACCGCATGCGTTTTGTTGATTGCCCACTTTGCCCACTGCCAGACGCGCTTGCCGTCGAAGTCCGCGTATGGCGTCTTATCGGTGACCTCGCATCCTTCGATCCATTGCATTGCCGGATAGTTGTCGTTACCCGGCAGACCTTGACGCGTGGTCAGATAGAACGCGCGTGGCGTACCGTTCTGACGGTCCTTGAAGTGTCCGACGATTCGATAGCGCTTCACCGCTGACCGTCCCTCGCGTCTTTGATAGCCTTCGACGCACGTATCAGGTCATCGTCCGCGACGAATAGCACATACGCATCGGATAACAGGTGCTCGAAACGAAACGAGATGCCAGCTTCGATCAGCACGTCCGCGTCGTTTTGGCAGCGTCCTTTTGTCGTGTTGCTCACTATGCTGTTTTTGTTCATGCTCATTTGATGCGCTCCAAAGCGCTTTGGTTTCAACTTTATTCTGGTAACCTCGACGCTGGATTGTCGCGCACGTTGGCTCTATTGGCATGCGCCGCCTGCTGTAGCGCTTTGATAGCGCGCGCACGGTCGTAGTACGTGCCGTCCAATAGATGGACGAAACCACCGTCTGGCAGTCGCCGGACTAGCCTGTATATCTTGTCGCCAGCAAATCCGCGATCATGTTCCAAGGCATACGGCAGCACGCCGATGTCCTCGTAATTTTTCTTGCCACGTTTGAACGGCAATACCCATTTTTGGTTCATACAATCCCCCACACTTCAGTGAGTTTGCGCGCGGATTTCACGTATAGCGTGACGTTACCGCGTTCGTTCACATGGACGACGCCGCCGCGAAACCATTTGGGAACCTCAGACGTATCGGACACTTTAATGTCCGGCATAAACGCGCCAGACTTGAATTCCTGTTCGTCCAGTTCGTCTACTGGCGTAACATCGTCGTCCCACGACTCACTGAGCCAGAATCCATAGTCCGCTCCATCGCCAGGGTGCGCGCCAAAGTAGAAGTATGGCGCGGCATACGATTGCAGCGCGTCTTCTAGCGCCGCTACATCGTCGGAAGCGTCGTCAGTGTCGAAGTAGTTTTCCAGTTCGTCCATGCGCGCCGTAATGTCGCGCACCAGTGCCGCATGCGCCTTGCGCGTCGCGCGATCCTGCTTAGGACCATACTTCAGTTCGTGCTCAAGCTGAGAGAGAAACGCCGGGATCAAATCCTCAGGTCTCATGGTGCCGCTGGAGACTGAGCCGATTGAGTAGCGTGGTTTACGTTTTTTCGTTGCCATGTTTGTTAGATGCTTTCCAAAGCGCTTTGGATTCACTTAATACGCTTTATCTGTCCCGATCCAAAAATGGTTGCCCTGTTCAATCTCGGACGCGTCTGCATCTGGGAACTGTGCGCGCCATGCGTCGAACTTGGCATAATACTTGCCCTTGTACAGCATGCGGTACTCCAGGTATTGATAGATGCTCATGTCTGCGGGGCCATGAAAGAGATGTTCCGCCAGCTTGCGGACAGCATGTCGCCGATACTGCGGGAGTGATTTCATTTCCGGACTGTCATAGACCACGCGTTTGAGAAACGCGAAAGTATCAGCGGATGTCCGTTTGAATTGGACCGCTTCTCTGTAGACCTCGCGCACGCGGTCTAATAGCGCGCGTTCGTTTTCGTATTGTTTATCCTGTCTGCTACGTTTCATGTTCTATTGGATGCGATCCAAAGCGCTTTGGTTTCAGTTTTTCTTGGCGAACGCGTCGCGCATGTTCCGGCGAAAGTCACTCACGAGCACGCGCGACGCTTCACGCTGTAACTTCGCATGGAAGTATCGACCTCGTGAACCATTCGCGTTCTTAGGTTTCCTGTAGTGGCACGTGTTCGCCCATTCGAGTAGACGCGTTACCTTGCTGCCGTCCAGCGTGTGGAAGTTAGCGCCAGTTTCGATCCCACAGTCTGCCAGGATCTTACGCGCGTTAATAGTCGGTTGCTCCGATGCGAAGTCATGGCGACCGAGTCGTTGGCCGATGTGATTAGGCATAGATCGCACCATCGTCACCGATATACAGACTGACCTCACCGTACGCATGCGCCTTCTCTGTCAACTCACGCCCGATCTTGCCTTGTGGCGTCGCATCGTTCCAACGGTCCCAGAATCCAGCGCCGTGACGATTCCGCGTTAGCCAGAAGTCATGTCCAGCGCGCGCGGTGGTTTCGCCAGCTTCGCTATACCAGCGCTCCAACAGGTCCGCGTTTGCCTGCTCGAAATCCTCGCAGTCCTTGACCATTTGCGCGCGCGCGTCCGCTGATAGTTCGTGTTCGCCGCTGTCTAGTGGTCTGCCGTCGCCATCGGTCGAACTCCATAGCGCACACTCGATGTACGATTTCGTGAATGTTTCTGTCATTGTGTCCAATCCTAACCGCTTTGGTTATGTCTAGTACAATCGTATAGACGCTTCATAACGTGCTTACGATTCAACTATTTTATCTCACTGATTCCACGCGCGTTAGAGTATCGTACATACTTATAGTTTCGGCGTGCTTACGCCAAACTACCCTTATCTATATGACCTATAAAGACTTACGAGTTACCTAGAAAAACTGCCGTTTTATCCTTTGTATGTACGATATACCGGACCCGTCACCGGCTCACTACCAGCGCGTTATTTGCACGCTGCTCTAACTGTATGCTATATATGGATCGTCTTTTGCTAAGAGGTTGAAAACATTATCATGACTCCTTCAACGCGTTTACGGCCTTCTGACGAACTCTCTTCCGTACCGTTCACTCGCGAGAGTAGGGACATGTTGCGAGCACTGGCCGTACGCTTTCATGACCTCGCCAGACCATTACCTGAACACGCCATTGTCGAAGTAGCTTTACGACGCCTTTATAGCGAATACTGCTTATTTGACAGTGAGGTACAACCGACAGACGTGACCTCTACGCGCCTCATCAAACGGAATTCACTTCAGGTCTTGCAAGCCCGCTACCGCGAGTACATGAACCTTGAAACTATCGTGATTCGCAAGCGTCGCACGGCCTAAGGCAGTCGTCACCTTAGTCCAGGATGGGCCTTTTAGGGATGGGCCTTTAATTCCGTATGATCGCTTCTGCTAAGTGTTCTTGTTATGTGATACATGCGCGCGTGCGCGCACTGTAAGAACAGGCAGGTACTCATAGTACCGTACGTACGTTACCATCCTAAGCGCTTAGGATCGTTTGGGTATCGTATGTATCGGATGATCGGTAAGTTAAGCGATCACGTCGAAGGCGATGCGCCTGCACGTCGCGACCGTCTCTATTTGATGCAATTGTGAGGATATCGGACGCGTGCTAACGCTTCCGGTCGCATGTAAAGGACACTAGGCGAGTACAGGACATCGTAAGCGCTTAGGATGCGCGTGGAGCGCACGCGCACGCGTCGCACACCAAATGGAAATGGCCATGGGAACGTAATCCCATGGCCATTGATGGAACGCGCGTTTATAGCGCGTTTATGCGTGTATTGGAGTTTGTTCTACAAATGCGACATTAGCCGGATCTTCAGTCAGCATGACCGCTGATTGGTCGAAGATTCCGGCAAGCTTGGAAGCTTCAGCGCGTATGGTGACCTCAGGCGCATTGGTCATGACATCAACCGATAACGATGGTTCGCTGATAAGCGCACCGTCATGCATCCATCCGCCCATGGCATCATGCGCGGTATATCCGCCGAACGTCTCCGCGATATCAGTCAACGCGCGTTGACGTTTTGCGGATAGGTCAGTGATTGGACGGTTGGACGCGTCAAGCCCTTGGCCGATAGTGAACGTGACGTGATTCATTGATTGTAACCTCCGACTAGTGGGAAGGATTCCTGCAAGGTCGCTGCGAGTGGTCGCGCGTCGCGCGCATCGTTCGTGATGATGGATTCAACGTAGGTATCACCAAAGGGATAGATACGCACTGCGACGCGCGTAACTGAGCCGATGCGCGTATGGAGTTCGTCAAGGTAGTGGCGTGCGACAGACCGCGCGAGTAGCTCGCACGATATCGTCACCGGGCCAAGTGAGGCGAAGTAGGTACGGAAGTCTAGGTTATCGAGTAGAAACCCGTTCGAGTCTAGCGCGTCAGACGTATAGTCGATATCGACCATGTAACGAAGCTTGCAGCGTTCGTCATTGATGCCACAGTGTTTCGTTCCAGGTACGACATTGATGGTGAAATCGTCCGAGGAATGCTGGTGGTAAGTGTAGGTCATATCGCCACACCTAACGCGTGCAGGATCGACAGACAGAAGACGATACAGAAGATCGTCGCGACGATGATACTGGTAATCCATGACATGACTAACGATTCTCCTTCCGGTATTCATTGAACGCGTACCCAAAGCCGGATACCAGCAGCGCTACTAACAGGTGTGCAAAGTGAGTCATGGCTATATCTCCTCCGCGACGCCAACGAACATAATCGCGATATCCGCGATTACCCAAAGTATGGAGACGATCGTCAAGACTACTAGGTGGGTCTCGTATGCGGTCCCAGCACACGTCGCGAGTTCGCACCATAACCGAGACCGTTTAGTAATCTTGACGACCTTGGCAGCATGACGAACGTGCAATGGTGCCGTGTGCAAGGGTGCCGTGTGGTGTTGTTTCGCGCGTGCCATTAGTTGACCTCCTCATTGTTCATGTTGGTAGCAGGCGCATCATTGAGAGGTAGCGCGTTCGTGCTGTACTCGCAATTGCAGAGTAGGTCTACCAGTGATGTCAGCAGGTTTATCAGGTGTTGTCTCATATTCGTGGTTCCTTTCGTCGTACGGGAATAGACTACAGATAGACAGACGCAATCCAAAGCGCTTTGGTTGCATATTAATTCATTAAAGTTAATTCATACTTGTACACTTACCTCGGCGCGACCGGTCGCCGTCCCATATACCCCTGCAATTGTGATGTAATTCCCGAGCACGTTTCGTGCCATTCCAGACCCACTCGGTTAAAAATAGGATGTTTTGACCGAGACCGGCGCTAGGACTCTCACTCGCAATTTTGAAAATATAAACGGTACATACGAAATGCGAAGAAATGGGCTCTCGATTTTTTCACAAAATATGAAAATATCAAATCGTGCTCACGATATCGATGACGATGCTGGCCGTGACGGTGGCGGTGGTAGCTCGTGCGTTCGCTGGGATGCTTGTATATAGGGCCTCGTACTCATGGCGCTTCGCGCCACTCGTACTCGGCCCATCAATTATTACTTCTCTTCTCTTATACTGTTGCTGTATGGCAGCTAAGTGGTATTCCGAATACGTTCGGACAGAACACTGGGAGAGACTACGGAAGCTCACTTATGCAGCCGCAGGCTACGCTTGCTCCAATCCATGGTGTCGCGCGAGAGGTCAGCTAGTTTGTCATCACCTTACTTACGAACGTCTCGGGCATGAACGATTAAGCGATTTGAGTGCGCTGTGTTCGACCTGTCACGATGCCGCGCACAGGACGAGACGACCACCGTACATGATAGAAATCATTTCCAGACCGCAGCCGCCAGTCATAGTGGCGATGATTTTGCGGCAAGAACTCATGACTTTACGGCAAAAGCGTCGGCCTCAAGGATGGGGCATCGCGCGGCGTAGTCGTCGGTCTTTGCGTTGGGTATGATATCTTCATAATTATGGGAGAAGTCAAAGTAGTCGCCTGCAATTACGCCGTCAATACCAAAACTGCCAGGAAAGGCTCGCTCTGTTACGTGCTCCTCTCCAATCCAGGTTCAGGCAATGACCGGATCTTCATCCTCAACAGATCACGCGGCAAACGATGGATTGAGCGTTGGGAGCGCATCGATCGACTGACAAATTTCAGAATGAAAATCGTCGTCGCCGCCAGTTCTATCTATGATCGGGTGAAGAATCATGCCTACCAGGAGCCCGGCCCGTTCCAGTCTGCGGAGATCCGCGAGCGCATCGCTCGATTGATCGATATGAGGCCCAGAGTAGGCTCCTATGGGTTCGAGCAGAAAGGAGTGGCGCGATTGTGAGCTATCTCACTAAACTGGCGTTCCTGCTGGTGTTCGTCGTGCAATTTCTGGTAGCTTACATCGAGGCCCATAAATGAGTGTGCAGATGCAGCGCGACGATCGTGATGTCTGGCCCGATGATGTGCCGGTCGGCACCTTCGACATCATCGAACATAGGGTGAAGGGTATGGACGAGACGACGGGCCACATCATGTTCGTGTGTCCCGGCGCGCGACGGTGCGGAGTCTTCATCGGCCCGGCATTCGTCGGGCGCAAGAACGAGGATGATCTCAATATTTGGCAGTGGAACGGCAACGTCGACAAGCCAACCATCAAACCTTCGATCAATTGTGTGGGCGGCTGTGGTTGGCACGGCTGGATCACTGATGGAATAATGAGTTAATTATGGAAATCGAAGTCCCAAACCCAGAGACGACAGACTATGGTAGAGCGCAGATTGCTACCGAAGAGGCTTTCAACGCGTTATTGTCTGTCGCGGAGAAACAAGGATTAGAAGTTTCGCCGGTCATGGGACTGATGTATCTTCCTACGCAAGAGATGACCTATGCGTTCCAGCAAGCCTGCCGCACGATCTTGTTAGCGTTGACGCCGCCTGATAGTCATGTCGTCGTCGACGGCAAGGAATACTGGAAGGGTGAATCGGTAGACTGAGCCGTGGGGCAGACGATCGACTACGACCTGATCTGTCGCGCGGCGCGCAAGTATTCTAGCAAGTTACCGTCGTCTGTCGACTGGCGTGATCTGGCGCAGCAGGCTGCCTTGCACGGGCTAATGGGGCGCGCGTCGATCGACGGGCCGATGCAGGACTTTTTACGTAAGATCCCAATGGTTGGCGGTACGCGCACAAAAGTAATGGCGCATCTCGTCGATTTAGACGATGTGGGCTCGACTTTGGCAGCTAACGACGCACGTCCTGACGTCGTCGTCATCATAGACGAAGCGGTCAAACAATTGATCTACGATCCTGTCCTGACGGCACGAGAAAGACGACTGCTCAGAGCCATGTTGAAGGATAACGCGAGCTTAGAGAAACTTGCCCGCCGTCGTCGCATCACACCAGGGCGCGTCGGTCAATTACTGATGCGGATCAGAGAAAAGCTACGCGAGGACCGGCGAACGAATCTTCATGACTTGTACATAAATCGTGGCCTATCTTGCAAGAAAATCGCTGACTTATTCGGAACATCCCCCCAGGCGATATGGCTTTCCTTGAAAGAGTTCGGCATCAAGCGTCGACCGCCGAAGATGATACCGGCCACGAAATGCGTGGAGTGCGATAAGCCGATACATTATCGCCGTCGTTGCAGATTTCACTACGGTCAAATGATTCATAGGTACAGCGTGCGCTCCTGGGCTAAACGCGTAGCCGAACGTGGTCCTGTGACTCCGGAATACCGCTCGCAATGGGCTAAGCGTGTATGGGAGAACAGACGAAAACGATTCGGACTTAATGGTGGAAATCCTATAGGGCCACGTGCTCGGAGTAAGCCAAATGAAACGCAAGCCTGATCTGCGCGCTGAGATGTGCCGGGAATACTACGAAGTCCTCATCGCCGCGCTTCGTCACGTCGCTTATCGATGCGGGTACGCCATCGCCGTGCATGGGAGCCTCGAACGAGACATTGATCTAATCGCCTGCCCGTGGAGGGATAGCGCGCCCGGTGCCGATCATCTCGTCGGAATGCTCAAGAAAGCGATTGAGGCGATCATCGGAGTTGCCAGGGAACGGGAATGCGATCCGAATCCGCGTCATATGCCCTGTGGCAGGCTCGCCTGGAGTTTCTACTTGACACATGAAGATACCGGCCCGTATATTGATCTGAGCGTGATGCCGATGATCCGACAGGACGAGCCGAAATGAATCGACGCTGGGACCAAGCCGTCTGCGAAGAGTGTAAGCGCATCAATTTTCTGCCGCCGCACGGCATCAATTCGTCGCAGATACCTTGCGCGTATTGCGGCAACGAATCGTTGGTCGGTCTATTGAATACGGCTCGCGTCGAGATGCCTAAGTTCCGTTCCAAGTTACAGTCGTCGTCGCCGTCGAGAACATAGTCGCACACGTAACGATTTCTTCGTATTGTGTTACGATATCTAGCATGACGTCTGAGAACATGAAGTTTCGTGCGCTCGTGCTGCGGTCCCTGTTGATGATCATTGGCATACTCGTAAAGGTCCCTGGACTGGAAAGCAATGGACTCCGATCTGAACTGAGTGTCGAAGCTGCTCATTACGATCGTCTTGCCGAATCCTTGCATGCCCTCGGGAAGTAGACATGTCGAAAGACACGCGGATGATCATCTCGCCGTCTTCCAGTCGTAGGATCGAAGGCCCCCTCGGTTACGCAGTGCGTCAACCGAATGGGATCTGGCACTGGCACACAGCCGATGCTGACGGTTATTGCCCTTACCGCGAAGACGCTCGACGTCAAATTGGTGAAGATATCGTACAGGAGAAGAAATGAACAAGTACCCAGACGCGTCAAAAGAGCCCCTCGACATCATCGAAGCGAACGAGGCGCAGACATGTCACGGATCGCTCGTCACAGCCAGATTCCAGGCGCTCTTCAATAAGATCCACGAACAAGAGCAAGCTCTCACACCGATTCGGAAGATCGTCGACATATACTTCATGCCGTGGGGCGCGGCGAAGGCTGCGATGTGGGGGGAGATCGCGGGGGATGGACCGTTCAACGATGGGAGAGCGATGGAGCTAATCCATGCCGCTCTGCATCCTGCCCCAGCAAGCTCGCCGGAGGCAACGCAGCAGCGACAGACTGCGCCAAGTGAGAGTGAGGAATAGATGTTTTCTAATAAGTCGACACTAGCGGCGTACCAGTTAAGCGAATTGCGTATCGAGAATGATGAGTTGCGGAGCCAACTGGCCGAGACACGGGGGATCGCGGGGGAACTGGCGGAAGCGCTGGAGAAAGTAGACAAAACACTTAATACTCTTCGCCAACTTTACGAATGGAACTCCATCGACGCGGAGATTAGAGATTCAGTGCGAAAAGTTCATAAGGATTTGTTCGCCGCACTCGCCAAATGGAAGGCCGCTGGTATCTCGCCGGAGCCGAAAGATGGCTACGACTATGCTCGTAACAATCGTTCTCTAGCGGAGGGATGATCAACAAAAAAGCCCGACGCTAAAGTGAAAGGCAAATGGCTAAAAATGGCAATCACTCAGCGCCGGGCGATCGAAAGGAAACACTAACTCATGAACACCGAACGAACACGAACAACACGAGAACATACTACCATGGAAGGGAAAGATATGGTAATCGCAGAGCGGAAGATCATTTGCGACGGGTGCCTGTTCTGCCAGGAGCACTGCGAATGCGGGCCGCGAGGAACTCCAGCGCCGTGCGATCTGAAGTTCTCCCCGCCCTATGCTCCGTGCGCGAAGTGCCCTAAGCAGCCAGCTTCTTGATCGCCGTCACCGACTTGTCCATGGCCTTCTCGCCCGCCGCAGTCAGCACGTAGAACTTCTTCGCTCGTCCCCCACGAACCGACGTCGATTCGCCCATCTTGGACCTGATCAGCTTTTTCTCGATCATCCGGGACAGGCTTGTGTAGACGGCTCCGATCTTCGTCTTCACATTGGCATTCTTATGGATGGACTGGACGATGCTGGCACCGTAGGCTTTGTCTTTCAGTCGGGACACGGCGAGCAGCACCATAAGTTCCAGGCTGCCCAGATGCAGCCGGGGGGCGCGCTCCGTCGATTTCTTCGCTTTCGTCGTCTTCGCTGGCTTCGCGGCCTTCGCGGTCTTCGTATTATTTTTGATTAGCGGCATTGTAGTTTTCGAGAGCACGGTTCCCATGTACCCGCTGCTCTTCTTCGTGGATCATCATACCACTTTTGGAGAGTATATGTTATGCTCTTCTGGAATGTCCGTGACGATCCGTTGGCCTAGATCATGTGGATTCCCCGCTGAGGTATTTCGTGACTTCATGCAACGTCAGGCGAATCGACTGACGGTCGGCCATTTCCAGTACGGTGCGCCGAATCGACGCAAGAAGTACATGAGTCGCCTAGAAACCGAACTGGACGCTTATAAGGATACCGGCAATCGCGAGCACCTCATCAACATTGCCAATTATGCGATCCTCGAATCCGTCGCGCCCGAGCACCCGCAGGCGCACTTCGATAACATGGTCGCGAGTGCGACCCGGCATCGATTCGGTGGTGAGAGAAGAGAAGGTGACTAGTCGCGAGAAGATCCTCAAAGCGATCACGCGATGTGAGATCGAGATCCAGAAAATAGCAGACTACAAGCAACCGCTCGCTTGGTATAACGCGCTCGGCGAGGCGGACTGGCACGCAGAACGTAATCTTCTCGAAAGAGAACTATCGGATCTTTCGCAGGTCATCTGCCGGACCCCGCGCGGCAGACCATTAGCCTGGGTATCGTCTGATGGCACGATCGTCCAAGTCTCCGGCCCTAAGATCGAATGGGCCGACTATGAGGACTGGGTCCAGCTATCATTTGATTTCATTTTGTGAGAATATCATAGTATGCTGGTCGTGCCGTATTATCTCGAATTAGTAAGTGATGAGCAGTTGCAGCGAGTCGAGAAGGCGTTACGTGAAATGAATGTTTGTTTCTTCACTGACGACAAAATCGAAGGTATGGAATTGGCTGAAGTCCAACGTCTCGTAGAAGGCGCGAAATCACTGGATATTTAGGAGACGACCGTGTATCTACTGCAATTCTTCAAATATGAGCACTTGCCAGAGCATCTCCAGAACGTGAGTAGACCGTTCGGTGAACTGGCGAAGGAGATCGTGGACACGTTGCCTGACAACCCAGAGCGCACCACTGCTCTCAGGAAGCTCCTCGAAGCGAAGGATTGTGCGGTGAGGGCGCTCCTCTTCAAATGAGCGTCATGGATCTGGTTTTCCGGTCAAATAACACACCGTCTGTAAGTATTGACGACTGGTGCTCTCAGGAGAGCCACGACGCGAAGTTCAGCAAGATCCCCACACACAAGAACATCGATGGATTCGAGTGCTGCCTAACCTGTTACCACAACGGCAACTTCGTCCTCGCTCGTGGATTGGGTGTGTATACCGCCAATGCGTTCCTGGAAGCACTCAAGCAGATAGAAATGACGATCGGAACAGCGTGGAGAAGTAAATGAAGGTCTGGGTCCGTCTCAACACGCATGTTCACGAGGGAGTCGGCCCCGGATTCCCGGATCAGTCGGTTATTGAAAGCGTAGATGTATTTGATCATCCTGTACCTCGTGGGATCGAATGCGAAGTACAGAGTCTAGGAGAACACACATGGCAGCCGCAGCAATCAACATAAAAATCCCCGAGATCGCACTCACCATCGAAGATCTCGCGGCCCTAACCACCATCCAGAACAGCGTCACAGAAGGCACCTACTGCGCGATCAAATCTCGCGTCGAGAATCGCCTCATCTTCCTCGGTCTCGCGATGCACGGCGTCATCCCACCGTGCGCCAAGAAACTGAAGGAATACGAAGACGAGCGCCCGAAGCTGATCGAACGGGCAGAGAAGGCTCTGAAGAAGCGTGATTGGGTGGAACTCGATAACGTCGCGAGCGATCTCAGACACGATAAGAAACCGGAGTCGCGCAAGGGTCTGATCCTCACCGAAGCCGGGACTGCATTGCTCAAGACTGGCCGTGCACAGAGCCGTACTGTCAAAGGGAAGGGCTGCCTGTGATCGTCGTCGAGCCGAAAGTCTTCTTCCTCGCCGAGCCGGTACTGAATGAGGGGACCGAGGAAGACCCTGGCGTTACTCAGTGGCTCGAACACATCGGTGGCGACGAGGCTCTAGCGTGCCTCGATCACGTCGAAGGCGCGGACATCGAACAACTGATCGAATTGCTCGCCCGGCGTTGCTATAAGTCGTATGCGCCCGGCCTGAATCCCAACGTGACGAGAATCCGCACCAACAGTGACGAATATCACGCGAATATCCAAAAGAGTCGTCACGGTTCAGTTGTCGCGAACGGCGGTATGGTCACTTACGCGTTCGAGGACGTCAGCAGAGTCTTCACGCACGAGATTGTTCGTAATTGGGTAGGAAATGAGCGGTCTCAGGAGTCTCTGCGGTATGTGCGGCTGACGGATATTCGATTTTGGATTCCGCCGATCATAAAAAAGGACCAGATCCAGAAGCAAATTGAGAACTCGCCTTATCTTCGTGAACGTGGCCTCATAACCGGCGGCTGGAACCCCGAACAGATCATGCAAGAGGTCGTTCGGACCTGTGAATGGGCGCAGCGTGCTCTCGCCGAATACTACGACATCGATAACATCAAAGATTTCGAGACCAAGAAGAAGCTAACCTCCGCATTCCGCCGCGTCGCTCCCATCGGACTCGCGACCGGCATCGGCATGAGCTTCAACCTTCGCGCGCTCCGCTGGATCGTCGAGCAGCGCACCAGCCGTCATGCCGAAGAAGAGATCCGCTTGGTATTCGGCATGGTCGCTGAAGACGCAATGAAGCGCTGGCCGAAGATCTTCCAGGACGTCAAAAAAGTCGATACCGGCGACGGGCTGTTCGAGTACGTTCCCGAGCACAGCAAGATATGAAACTCACATTATTACTGCTTGCCGTTCTTTGTCTGTCTGCGTGCGAGAAGAATCCGGTGTCGACGCACGCGACCGACAATACAGAGATCGCCGTGTCTAAATTATTCACGCTCGAAGACTGCACGGTTTACCGTTTCGAGGATGACGGTTGGGATCATTACTATGTAGTCTGCGGCGGCTCGCATACTGCTTCCGTTACAGACAAGTATGGTTGCGGCAAGGGTTGTGTGAGGCAAGACGAAATCCCCACGATCGTCAAATAACTCTATGATGTTCCGTTCCTATCAACGTACCTGTGCTGAATGGGCGAAGAAGTGCTTCGGCCCCGATGTCACCCAGGATCGGGCTCAGCGCAACTATCGTTTCATGGAAGAAGCGCTCGAACTCGCCCAATCTCATGGCGTCACCAAAGAAGAAGTGCTCAAGCTCGTCGATTACACGTTCAGTCGACCGCCCGGTGATCCGTTGCAGGAAGTCGGCGGCGTGATGACGACGATATCGACGATGTGCCACGTCTATGGCTACGACCTAGAGACGTGTGCTCTCGTGGAACTCGAACGCTGCGAGAAAAATATCGATAAGATCCGTGAGAAGTGGAAAAGTAAGCCGCAAGGTTCACCGTTGTCCGGAGTTAGCGCGTGAAGAAGATTCCTGATCCTATTCTCGGCACCACAATCGACGACGACGGCGAATGTATCGTCACTATCGACGTGGATCGTCTCGTCGAGACGCGTCTCGTGCTCACTGCGATCTCCGGTGGCGGCAAGTCTCACGCGATCCGCCGTATCCTCGAACAGACTCACGGCAAAATCCAACACATCGTCCTCGACCCGGAAGGTGAATTCTACACATTAAGAGAGAAATTCCCCTACGTCCTGGCTGGGAAAGGCGGTGACTGTCCGGCTGAACCGCGCTCTGCTGCCCTACTTGCTCAAAAGTTACTCGAACTCCGCGTCTCGGCAATCGTGGATCTCTATGAATTACGTCCCGACGAGCGAACGCAGTTCGTAAAGCTCTTCATCGACTCGTTACTCAACGCTCCTAAGTCTCTTCGTCATCCTTGTTTAGTCGTCGTCGACGAAGCTCACACGTTTGCACCGGAAAAAGGCGAAGGTGAGGCCGTTTCCCGCAATTCCGTGATCGCATTGATGGCGCAAGGGCGAAAACGCCTGCTTTGCCCCATTCTAGCCACCCAACGTCTCTCCAAACTCGACAAAAACGCGATTTCTGAAGCGCACAATATGATGATCGGGAAATCGATCCTCGACATCGATGTTGCACGTGCGATGCGCTATCTCGGCTTCCAAAAACAGTCCGAAGAGAAGGTCCGGCGCATGAAACGGGGCCATTTTTGGACATTCGGTCCTGCTTTTAACGATGAAGTCATCGACGTCATGGTCGGAGCTACGATGACCGAGACTCCCAAGCTCGGCTCGCGCGTGAAAGCTCCTGCTCCACCGTCAAAGGACATCCAGAAGATCCTCGGCAAGCTCGCCGATCTCCCCGAGGAAGCTCTCAAGCGCGAGCAGACTGAGAAGGATCTCCGCGCCGAGATCGCAGAGTTGAAGAAATCGCTACGAGAAGTACCGCGTATCAGTCACGCGCAGCCGCTCCCTGTCGAGAAGACCGTCACGAAGCTCATCGAAAAGTGGGCGATCAGTGCCCAACAGATGAAAGCGCTCGAAAGATACTCGAATCGCTTCGAGAAATTCATGGCGTCGTTCCACAAAATATCCGAACCATTGGTTTCTACCGGTAAAGATGTGCGCGATAGCATCCAGGCTTCGATGAAGTTGATTACGGCGAAGGCTCCAGCGGTCGATGCGACGCCTACCGCGCTTATACGCGATACTCTCAAACGTGATCAATCCGTGCGAGAGACAAATAAGCGCGTCCAGACGGCGGCCTTTGAGAAAGAAAAGGCAGCCGTCGTCAATAACGGCAAGCTCGGCCCGTGCGAGCGCAAAATCCTCAGCGTTCTCGCCCAATATGCCGACGAGGGCTGCGACAAGGGGAAGCTGGCTCTCCTTTCTGGTTACCGCTACAGCGGTGGTTTCCGAAATTCTCTTTCTAGGCTTCGCACCAATGGCCTCATGACCGGCGATAACGATAAAACGATGACGATCACTGAGATTGGCAAAGAAGCTGCTGGTCCTCTACAACCTTTGCCTACCGGCGAGGAACTTTTTGCTTACTGGCGCGATCAGTCTGTGCTCGGTCCTTGTGAACGGGCAATCATGGATGTTCTCCGTACTCGGCCCGGCCTTACTGGCCCTGAGATCGCTCCTTATACAGTCGACTCTTCGGGAAATCCCTACGAATATAGTGGAGGGTTCCGGAACGCTCTCTCTAGGCTCCGCGTCGCTGGTGTGATTACCGGCACATCGAATACTGCTCCTATCAGGCTAAACGACAATTTGTTGAAATAGTGTTCGTTTGACAGGCGGGTTAAAATGATTCATGTCAGACGCTGCCGCCATAACCCTGCCCAAACTCCCCGGCATTGACGTCAGTAGCTACCAGGGCCACATCGACTGGAAGGCATTAGGACCTCACATCCGGTTCGCATTCATTAAGGCCACAGACGGCCCGCGCATCATCGATTCGCGCGTCCTGGAGAATATTAAAGGCGCAACCGACAACGGTGTCCCGTTCGGCCTCTATCATTTCTACCGAAATGGCGGCAAAGAAGAGGCCGACCACTTCCTGGAAATCTTCAATAAGTACTCTTCGCAATTGCCGCCCGTGCTCGACCTGGAGACGCATCCGACCTCGGATATTCTGCCGTCATTCGCGCCCGGCGCGCTCACTTTTCTCGAAGCCGTAAGTTCTCACGCGCGCCCGATGGTGTACACGTCACCGTCCTTCGCTTCGACGTATCTCAATCCTGACTTCTCCGAATATCCTCTATGGATCGCGCATTACACGCGCGCTGAGCGCCCGAATACCACGACCTTATGGAGCAGTTGGGATTTCTGGCAATGGTCGAGTGCCGGGAAATTACCCGGTATTGACGACCCTGTTGATCTCGATTGGTGTTTGGACGAACCGACGCTCGACGCCGTCATGCGCATACCGACATGATCGTTACTCGCATACCGACACGACAGCATGTTTTTGTTTAAAGGGAATCATATAAGATGCTAATAGCGCCCACTTTAATTTTCATGGAGAAGCCATGCCAGACCAACCCACCCCAGATCGCTGGGAACGCGACATGCTTATCAAGCTCGGCGAACAGGTCAGTGGGCTACGGCGTGACGTAAACCATCACGCGGAATACGACGAGGAGATTTACCGGAAGATTGAGGCTAGTCTTAGAGGAATCCGTACCGATTTGGCGACTAGTCTTAAAGAACAACGTGCCGACCTGGAAAAGAAGTATGTGACCAAAGTCGAGTTTAGCCCGACGCGGATGATATCCTACGGGTTAGTAGCGCTGATCGTGATGTCTGTAGTCACGGCACTCATCAGCATTGTTGTGAGCGGGAAGGTTCACACACCATGACTTCTTCGGCTGCATTCATTCATAAGGCCGCAGTAGTGGGCCTAATGTTCTGTGCGATCTTCGTGCTGCAATTGGGCTATTGGATGACATGGCCTTATCACATAATAGACGTCAAGGGCCTGAAAGTACTCGACACGGAAATCGAGGTGGGGGAATACTTAGAGTACAGCCTCGATTACTGCAAAGATAAGCAATACGAGTTCCTCCGCGCCCAAGTGCAGCTATCTTTCAGGGATGGGGTGATCTATAACCTCCCTTTGGAGAGCGGGCCGCTCGTGTCGGGCTGCACCCAGGCGCTATTTGTGCTGCGCGTCCCCGCCGTTCCAGAAGGCAAGTATCACCTGGAAATGGTGCGGGAATACTCCGTGAATCCTCTCCGTAAGGTCGAGGTCCGTGCCGTCAGCAACGTGTTCAAGGTATCCAATGCACGCCGCTTCAAGGAAATGCTGAAACAGCAGCTACCTCCGGTCATCCATGAAGTGGCTCCCAAGATCCCGGAACTCCGCTGAAATCCCCTTTTTTGTTGTGTAGGGTACAGTGTAGCGCTACAATCTGTTCTTATGATTAAATCTGACCCGGTACTCTATCGAGCAGTGTGCGACGTCTGCGATAAGGTATCGAAGATGGTTGGCATGTCTCCCGGCAAGGCCGAGGGTGCGGTGCTCGACCTCACGCACAGTCAAGTAGGTCGTCCGTGGGTCAAGAATGATGACAAGCTTTACTGCGACGACTGTGCTGTCAAGCTACTCGGCACCGAAGGTTACTTCGCCGCCACCGACAAACGCGTGCTCGCTGCTACAAAGTAGAAGATATGCGATTGACTCCAGAAGATGTCCTGACCCGCAAGCAGCAGGAAGCTCTGGACGTACAGGACCCTAGTCGTCATCGTGGCAATATCGAAGCGGCTCGCCGGGCTGGAATCACAGTCACCGCTTTGAAGCTACGCCGTAGACGTGCTCGTTGTATACTGATCACAATCGGACTGGACCCGCAGTGGAGGAAGGAAGCATGAATGTGTCGGAGGAGCCTCTCTATAAGATTGGAGAAGAAGTCCTTGTAAAGGAGATTTTCGGCACCTTCGACCCAGCAACTAGTATTTTCACATACGCAGTGACGCCTGGGAGTTATATCTTACCCGGTGATCGTCTCGTGCTCGCTACGGCTGCGTTTGACAAAAAGCGTCGAGTACTCCAGGTCTGGCGAAAATTCTTCCCAGCTTCGCAGCGTGAGGTAAAAATATGATTCAGCCTATCCGTATTTATGGCGATCCGGTCCTCGAACAGGTATGCGCTGAAGTCAAAGACTTCGCGGCACCGGAAGTAAAGAGCGTGATTCAGGATTTACTCGATACCTGTCAGGCTACCGAGAACAGTGCCGGGCTGGCCGCTCCACAGATCGGTGTCCTCCTGCGTGTCGCCGTCGTACGCACGTCGTTCAACAAAAACAAGAATGACTTCCTCGTTCTGATCAATCCGCGTGTCGTTTCCCAATCCGGTCGATCTGAGGAACAGGAAGGCTGTCTCTCCATCCCAGGCCACCGGGACAAAATGACACGCGCTGACTCAGTCACCGTCCAATATCAGGACCAGTTCAGTGAGGTGCAGTCCGTAAAGGGAACCGGTTTCTTTGCCCGCGCCCTGGTACACGAGATCGATCATTTGGATGGACGCCTGTTCATCCATTACTTCGGCGGCGCTTACTGTGCAGCCGTCAAAGAGTGGCTAGGCCGTCAATCAGGAGTCGTCCACTATACCGAAAATTGGCAGGAAACGGAGAAGCCCATTGAGAAATCAAGCGAGCCGACGCCCGGCAGTGCCTTTCCGGCAGTTTCTGGTGTTAGTCCCCAGGAAATACGGGCTCTCCCTGATACCGAGGAGATACCTGCTCTCCCAGAAGCGTCCTTCGTCCAAGCGACGCGGGAGGAGGACGACCTCCTGATCGATGATGACATTAGCGGCGAAATGGCAGACCGGGAACAATAATAATCAACAATTTACGAGCATATTTCGTATATTCGTTTGACACGATTTCCCAGTGGGCATAACCTACGCAATCAGATAACCACCGCACTGTCCCAGGATACGTGTAGGTTATCGACGGTAGCCTGATCGGACATTCCACAACCCGATGGAGGTCAGGCGATTGGGAGGAATCGACCGCAGTGTTAGTCTCGTTACCGTCGTATCTCACTAGTAAGCACGTTTCGATCCCTCAAGACGTTTTCGGAGACTATTCCTTTCGGCTGATCGACGATCGTGTGCGTGCGTTCAATGTTCGGGGCCTACCCATCAGGGGCGGGATCGCTCTTTTCGACCTGGACGCGACGGCGCGGACCCGCAGTTGCTTCACTGGCTGGGTCCTGACGCGGACCATTGATTTCGTTCAGCTAACGCTAAAAGAGGAAGCCTGGAGCGCCCTTTTAGCGTCCACCGGGCTGCGCTCCTATCCACGAGGAGCGCGGCCTTTCTGTCATCGCTGCATGAAGCCTTACACAGGCTTTCAATCCTGCCCGCGATGCTTTGGTATTCGCACGGAATCGATCGAGGAGTTAGCAAAGCGTCTTTTATGATCATTTCTGCGAAGCGCATCCCGAAATACCTTCACGGACTGAAATTTCCGGTCGACGTCCTCGAAGAAAAGAGCAAACGCGTCGCTTTCGTGTTGATGAACCGTGAGGAACTCCTCGCGATGTGCGACGTCGAGGCGTTGACGGCCAACGGCACCTGGAACAAGATCAAGTACATTCGAGTGAACCGTCCGATGCGGGAAATCGAAGCTCTGCGAATGAAGTTAAGAGCAGTGCTCCCTGTGGCTGAAGATTCCCGTACGGTACAGCGCGACCATAACACGTACTTGTTTCACCCGCGCCGGTCGCGAGCCTTTTCACCTAGGAATCGAGAGCGAGAACAGTGACGAAAGCAGCCCGTGATAAAAAAGCTGAGAATGAGCGCCGCCAGAAGATCCTGGACGAAGAAGCCGGTCTCGCGCGTTCCGCACAGCGTCAAATCAACGATCGTATGGCGCAGTCCAAGCCTTCGAGCGTGATCGCCAAGGTAGGCGCACCCGGCACGCGGTTCCCGTTGGGTTCCGACGTCGCCGTCGCCGAAGAAGACCGCGACGACCTCGAAATTCGTACTGGTCTGCGACTTCACAACAACCCCACGACGCCGATCGATACTTTCGTCTCTTCTCTGTTGGACCGGCAGTTCGAGTGGGATGACGTCGCGGATAAGGCTGCCCGATGTGCTGCCGAGGGGATGCCGCCGACGCTCATCTGCCAGAATTTGGGCCTGCATCCTCACGTTTTCGAGTCGTGGATGACGAACACGGAGTTTCGTCTTCGCATCCGGCAGTATCTCGAAGCTCTGAGTGAACACGTGATGCTGTCGGGGTTGGCCAATCGCGCGCATCGTCTGATTGCCGCGAACGAACGATGGGCTGCACAGAAGACCATCGTCGCGCAGCGTGCGAAACGCGCCAAGGAGAATCCGGAACTCGAAAAGGTCCCCGGCGCTACGACCGGTTGGGTAACCGACAAAGGCGAATACGACGTCGCGCTCGCCAAGGAAATGCGCGACACCGAAAAGCAGGGCGCGATCGAAGTCGGCCAGTGGCAAGAAGGTGGAGCGCCTGCCTCCAAGATCGAAATCGTTTACGCTGACAAGCAATTGATCATCAATCACAACGAACAGCAATGACCGCGCCTCCAAAAGTTCCGGTATCGGGACGTGAGGGCAATAAGCTCACCGTCGTATTCCCGCGACCGCATTCTGCTCAACAGAAGATCATCGCGGAAGCCAAGCGTTTCAATGTTCTCTGCTGCGGCGCGCGTTTTGGTAAGACGACTCTTGGCATCGATCGTATCGCGCATCCTGCCATCCAGGGTTACCCCTGTTCGTGGTTCGCGCCGACGTATAAACTCCTCGCCGAGCCTTGGCGCGAGATGCAGACGTCGAATTGGCTCGGACCTCTGATCTCGCGCAAAGACGAGACTGAGCATCGTCTCGAACTCGTCACAGGCGGCTCGATCGATTGTTGGAGTCTCGAAGATGCCGACGACAATACGGCTCGTGGACGTCGTTACAAAGTCGCCGTCGTCGACGAAGCTGCCGGTGTCAAGAACCTCATTTCTGTCTGGCAGCGCCTAATTCGTACTCGCCTTGCTGACTATCGCGGCGATGCTTGGTTTCTGTCGACCCCCCGTGGCATGGGCGGGTTCAAGACACTCTTCGATTACGGCCAGGACCCACGGTTCGCCGAATGGAATTCCTGGCGGATGCCGACAGCGTCGAATCCCCATATTCACCCGGACGAAATTGAGTCCGCACGTTTGGAGTTGACGGACGCGCGGTTCCGCCAGGAGTATTTAGCTGAGTTCGTCAACTGGGAAGGCGCGGTATTTCGCAAGATTCGCGACGCGATCGTCGCGGATTGCCTCCAAAAAGGCCCTATCGCCGGTCACCAGTACGTAATCGGCGTCGATTGGGGCCGATCGATCGATTTCACCGTATTTGTAGTTATCGACGTTACGATGCGCCGCGTGGTGGCGATCGACCGTTCCAATCAGGTCGATTACACTCTGCAACGTGGTCGTCTTCAGGCTCTCCGTGATCTCTGGCAGCCGATTTCTATCACGGTAGAAGCCAATTCTATCGGTGAGCCGATCATCGAGCAGTTGGAGCGTGATGGCGTCCGTGTGACGCCGTTCATGACGTCGAATGCTTCTAAAACCGAAGCCGTCGAAGCACTGGCCCTGGCTTTTGAGCGGGAGCAGATCGGTATCCCCGACGATGCAGCGATGATCAGCGAGCTTGAGTCCTTTACGGGCACCGTGCTCCCCTCGGGCATGATTCGTTATTCTGCTCCGACTGGCCAGCATGACGACATCGCGATGGCACTGGTCATCGGCTGGTACGCCGCGTTCGCCGGTATCCAGGTTCTTGGTCTCGTCGAGTATGTCCGCGAACTAAAAGAGCAGGGCGTTCCGATCTTGGGTAGCGCGCCTGTTATGACTATGGCGCGGGCTCAAGAGATAGAGACGATCAAGCGCCGGGTCAGCGAGATTGTCAAAGAGTGTTGCATGGCTTGTGGCGCAACCTGCATCGTGCGTATCGGAGCGATGATCCAGTGCAACCAATGTGGGCATCGCGTCGATCACACGAAATTCGATGCTGCTCCGTCACGTGGCGAGTGGCTCAAGAGAGCATCATGACACCAAATTCCTTGCAGGGAGTCCTGAACGGGGCGGAAGCGTCCTCCTCCGAGCGTAACCGCCCCTACGGGATCGATACTACGACAGCCGGTACGCTCCAGGAGCGCTATTTCATGATTCTGGCCGGGCTACTCGAAAAGAACCTCGCCGTGCAGATCGAGATCCGCGATATGCTGACGGCTCTGAATAAGCCTACAGTCGTACCCGAAACTCCTGCCCAGCAGACCCAGCAAAGAAAGAAGGATCGTGATGAAAAGAAATAAAGTGGCCTATACCCTCTCGATCGTGATCGCGGTCATCTTCGCTGCGATGCTTACGATGCCGGATAGCACGCATGCGCAGAACGGCTATCCGCAACTGACCAATTTCGTCGTCGTTCGTCCGCAGGCAATCCCGACTTCGGCCACTGATGTCATCAAGCAGAATGCCTACGTGTGTTATGCCGACTTCACGGCGACTGGCCAGACTATCTCTGTACAGGATCGGCAGGCGACTCCGGTGGTGTGGCTCAATAATGCATTGGGGGCTTCAGGGAGCGCCAGCACTTGGTTCTTCACGCCGATCATTCCGAATGCGTGTCGCCCCATGCCGAATGGGATTACGGTGCAGGCTGGTGGTGCTGGCGTCACAGGCACGATGGTCATCGGCTGCCCGACACGTTGCGTATTGACCTGGGGTTTCTAACGTGCTTTGGGTCTGGATCAAGAAATCTCTCTGGGACGCGTGGTTAGCGCTCTATTGGCTGTTTGTTCCGCCGCCGCCTTCTTATAAGCCCCCCGTGCCGCACCGGGTAATCAGCCCTAACACTGATTGCCCGGCTTGCGGCAACGCATCCGGCAAGATCGAATGTGTTCCGATGATTGAGGCGACTGCCCCTGGCGTAGTAATCCGGCACACGTGTAACATCTGCGGTGCGAATTGGCACGAAGCAACTGTCATTAAGGGCGATGATCCTTCAGTGCTCTTTCCGTCATTGAATTCTCTCACTTAAACCGTCACCTATCATGGCTGGTAATCGCGTTCTCAACCTCGGTACGATGGCTCGTATGCTCACCGATAGAGCCCAACAGGCGCTCTATCCTTCGAGCAATCAGACTCCATCTATCGCGTCCATTCCAGCGTCTGCGTGGCCGAATCCTTTACAGCCGGTCAAGCCATTCGGACCTCCCGGATCGAAGCCGCTCAACTTTCCATTCTTCGAGGGGCAGAACCTCAATTTCACGGCTCGCCCGGACGCCGAGTATACGGCCTCAGAACTTCGTTCTCTCGCGACTTATCCTCTCGCTCGTATCTGTATCGATAACGTAAAGGACATCGTCTGTCAGACCGAATGGACGGTCGGCCTCAAGGCGATCCCCGGCGAAACGCAGCGAGAACGCGCCAAGCGCCAAAAGGGCGACGAGAATATCGTCAATCTCTCTCGTTTCTTCGAGTATCCGGATCGTGTTACCGACTGGGCGACATGGTCACGTGGTCTCATCGAGAACTTGCTCACGATCGACGCTGGGTCTTGTCTCATTGAGCGTTCCGGACGCGGCAAAGTTGCTGCCGTTCGTACGGTCGACGGCGCTTCCATCTCGCGTTACATCGACGAACGCGGTCTGACTCCTCTACCGCCCGGCAAAGCCTACACGCAACTTTGGTACGGGCAGCCGCGCGTCGACTTCACGACCGACGAATTACTCTACGGCGTGCGCAATATCGTCCCGCGTGACACGATTTCCTCATATCTGTATGGAATGTCCCCCACGGAATCGATCGCGCCTGAGATCAAAATCGGCATCGAGCGTCTGAACTTCACACTGGCGTATTACACGTCCGGCTCGATTCCTGACGTGATCCAGATTGCCCCTCCCGGCATCAATCCGGATCAGATCAAAGAAGCGATGACGGCGAATAACGCGGTTCTCGCTGGTAACTTAGCCCGTCGCCGTCAATGGACGATCCTGCAAGGCTTTCAGAAAGAGGGTAAGCCTGATCAGATTCTGTTCCCCAAAGAACAGTTGCTCGCCGACCCGTTCGACGACGTGCATATCCGCAAAGTCGCCTATGCTTATGGTGATTCTCCGCAGCGCCTGCAAAAGATGATGAACCGCGCCAGTTCGGAGTCGAATCAAACCGCTTCAGAAGAAGAGGGCATCACTCCTTGGGTGATCTGGCTCCAGTCTATCCTCAATCGCATCATCCAGCAGTACATGATGATGACCGACTACGAGATCACCTTCAAGCAGGAACGCGAGTCCGACATCAAGAAGCTCATGGAAACCGATGTCGGCTACGTCAAGAACGGCGGCTACTCTTGGAACGAACGCCGTGAGCTTCGTGGTGACGATCCGCGTCCGGAGCCCGAAGCCGACGAACTCGGCATCATTACCGCGAATGGCTGGATGCAAATCGGCAAGACGTTCCAGGCGACTCCTGGCGGCGGTGACTCCGGCGATCATGGCTCGCCGTCATCTCCTGTCGGCACTCCCGGCGAGAAAGCTCTTCGTCTCGTCGAGCGCGGTGCGGTAACCGCATAATCTCAAACTCTTCGTATTTCCTCAACTCTTATGACACCTTCTCTGGTGGCACCTGGATCGTCTGCCCTTCCACAGCATCTCTTCGTCGGCTCGCCGATCAAGAAGAACTTCCGTTTGGTCAAGGTCGACGAAGCGACACATAAAGTTTATGGTCTCGCTACTTCTGAGGCCGTCGACTGCGACGATCAGATCGCCGACTACGAGGGTTCTAAGCAGACGTTCACTCAATGGTCGGAAGACTTCATGAAGCGGACGCAGGCTGCTGGTCAATCCGTCTCTCTCGGTAACATTCGTATCCAGCACAATGTCGGCGATGTTGGCGGCAAAGCGACCCGTATTGACTTCCGCGATGAGACGAAGGAAGTCTACCTCGAATCAGAGCCCATCAACGACGAAGTGTGGGACATGCTCCAGGGCTGCTTCCTTACCGGTTACTCGATCGGCGGTCGTGTCACCAAAGTCAAAAAGGAAGGCAAATACGAGCGCTATTGGTTCACGCTCTCCGAGGTTTCCTATGTCGATAACCCGGCGAATCCTGACGCGACATTTGCTTACGTGAAGGCCAACGGCTCCGTCGAACTCCGTAAGTTCCGCCGCAGTCCGGAAACTGTCCTTGACGATATCGCAGCGAATGCCAAGAAGACCGCACAGGAGTTCGCGGCGGCTGCTCATCCAGAAGGAGATTCATCTATGGCCTTATTTACTCAAGATCAGTTAGATCAGATCAAGTCCGTCATCCTTCTCAAGGACGCCAAGACCAAGCGTGTTGCTGGCGAAGACCTCCCCGCAAGCGCATTCGCTTATGTAGGAGATAAGGATGATCCTTCGACCTGGAAGTTACCGATCCACTTTTCTAGCGAGGAGAAATCCAAGCGGCACGTGCGTAATGCCCTGGCCCGCTTCAACCAGACCAAGGGTATTCCGGAGGACGAGAAGGAATCGGTCCACGCGAAGATCGTGGCTGCCGCCAAGAAGTATGGCATCGACGTAGAAAGTGAGAAAGCTGCCGCCTCCGCGTTCTGCGATCTCGTCAAAGCTGCTCTCAAGAAGTCCTACGACGGCGACGAAGTCAAAAAGGCCATGTGGGACATCGGCATCCTCGCCGAAACTCTCTCCACTCTCTCTTACCTTTATTACAACTGCCTGATGGAGGCTACGTGGGAGGAAGACGATCGCGACGACGCTTTAGCTGTCGAACTCGCCGCAGCGATCGAACATCTGGTTGTAATCCTCAAGGACATGGTTGAGGAAGAATCGTCCGAACTAATTCCTACTCTCAAGGCAGCGCAAGAAGAACTTAAATTACTCAAAGGAGAAAACGCAATGGAAGATGAAGTCCTCGATATCGCGGCAGAACTTGCTGACCTTGCAAAAGCAGGGCACACGATGAAAGCGCATTTCCACAAGATGGCCGCAAAGCACGAGAAATTGGCGGCGCATCACGAGAAAATCGCCGCTCACCATGAAAAGATCGCCGAAGCCCACAAGGACATGGAAGAGGCTCACAAGGCTCACAAGGCTGCCGGGGCTGGGCATGGCGGTCTGCACAAGGAGCACATGAAGCTCCACGAGTGCCACAAAGCGATGGCCGAGCACTGCAAAGCCATGGCCGACAACTGTGACAACGATGCCGACGATAAGGACGGCAAGAAAGCTGCCGACGCTGCCGCTAAAGCAGCCGCTGACGCAACTGCGGACGCTGCCGCAAAAGCCGCTGCTGCTGCACCCGCGAGTCCTGCGGCTGCTGCCGCTGCTGCCGTTCCCGCCGTCGATCCGACTTTGGCCGGTGTTCTGGCCGATCTGAAGAAGTCGATCGATACCAGCAACGAGAATTCCGCCAAGCTGCAAAAGAGCGTCGAGGACATGCTCGCTGCTCCTCGTACTTCCGGCACCCCGGCTCCCGGCACGGCTGCCGCTCCAGCCAAGAGTGCCGGTCTGGAGTTGGTCAATCGTGGCCCGGCTCCCGCCGCTACTCTCACGAAGACTGCGACTGCCGACGTCGGCATCTAATCTTTCGTCTCGCCCTAGGCTACGCGCCAACCCCTCGTTCTTCGTGGCCGGTCTCGGTAACCATCCCCTTACCGGCCACTGCATTTCTTCATTCCTTCAGTAGTAATCATTCCAATTTCACGGAGAATTAAAATGTCAACGTATCAATACAGTGGACGTGGTGCTCTCAACAACATCCTGCCGGACAATCGGTATCAGATTGTCCGTAACAATGTCGGTGAGATGCGCAAAGCCTGGAATGCCTCGCTCGAAAACGGCGAGAAGACCCGGCTCGAAACTTTCAAAGCCTCTCCTCCGGTTTTGCCGCAGGGGAATCCGAGTACTCCTGGGTTTGAGGAGCGGATGGGCCGGTTCATGGGCGAAGTGGCGGAACGCGAAGCCATCGCGAAATCCTTCATCAAAGCTCAGGTGGAAGCAATTCACGGCGATTCGTTGCAGAAGGCCGGTGTCTTTTCGACGCTCGGCTTCAACTTCTACGATCTCCGTGGACCGGCGTATTTGATCTACCCGGTCAACGTGCATTTCCGCAACACCGTTCCTCGTATTCCGAAGGTCAACGACGGATACGGCACGATGGCGCATTGGAAGGCGACCACCAATCCTGGTGTCCTGTACGCAGGCGTTCCGGAAGGCCAGCGCGCGCCGGTTGCGACTCCCAACGAAGTCGACTACTACGCCGCGTACAAAGAGCAGGGATCGGAAGGCAGCGTGACGTATACCGCTGAGTTTGCCGGTGAAGGTTACACGGACAACTTGGCGGACGAGCATCTGCGCGATCTGCATCGCGTGTTCCTGGCCGAAGAGGGCATGATCCTCAACGGTAACTCCGGTTTGGCTGGCAGCACTTTTACCGGCTTCAAACTGGGGACCTGCCCGACTCCCGTCAACACGGGAACCGTCGCTGGCGGAACCAATGGCGTCGTGGCGACTCACACGGTTGGCGCTGCGGGCAACCTGGGAACTCCCGGCAACGCGGATCTTCCCTACACCACGGCCCTGACCACGTCCAATTTCGTGTCCGTGGCCTGCGTGCTGCTGACCGCGATGGGCAATCCCAACAACAATCAGTACGGCTACGGTCTGTTGCCCACGATCGCTTCCGGTCTGACTCCGCAGTATGTTTCGACCGGCGCGGACGGCAGCAACATCACCGTCAACGGCGGCATGTCGGCTGTCAGCGCGATCTCCACTCCGCTGCAAGCAACCACCAACAACCTGACGATTCGCGTCTCCATTCCTGCCGCCAGCTTGCCCATCAAAGGCGTGTACGGCTATGCGTGGTTCGTCGACGTCGAGTCGTCCTCGACCGGCTCCCTGGCAAACGCCAAACTGGCTGGTATCACCACTTGCCCGTTCGCATTCATTTCCGGTACTGCTACCGGCACGCAAACCGCGAACATGGTTGGGTTGGCCAACGATAACAGCTTCAACTCGCTGGACTTCGATGGCTATTTGACCTACGGAGCGAACACGCCCGGCGCGTATTACGCCGATCTGTATGGCGGTTCGCTGACCTCCCAGAAGAACGGGCGCGTCACCGAGATCGAAACTCTGCTCCAGTACGTTTGGCAGAACTATCAGACCACGGTGGACGAGATCTGGGGTGACGCCTACGCCGTAGCCGTTCTCGATCAGGCAATCCGCTGGTCCGGAACAAGCTCTGCCGCGTTCCAGTTCTGGTATCAGCGTGACAGCCAGAACAACATTCTCGGCGGTTATGTGGTGAGCGCCTATCAGTCCCGCTACGCATTCAATAGCGAGACCGGTTCGGCAGCGATCCCGATCCGCATCCACCCGATGGTGCCCGCTGGCACGTTGTACTTCCACAAGAAGGTCAACCCGTATCCGCAGAGCCGTATTCCCTACGTCTCCGGCATGCTGGTGCAGCGCGACTACTACTCGATCGAGTGGCCGCAGACTTCCCGCAAGTGGCCCTTCGGCACCTACGTGCATGAAGTGCTCGCCCACACCGTCCCCTGGCTGATCGGTATCATCACCGGCATCGGCTCGTTCGTACAGAACTAAGCTTCGCCAAAAACGGAGAGCAGTGTCCTTTACGCGAGGCGCTGCTCTTCACGGCCTTTATAAATTTCTTTCAGGAGATTCCATCAATGACCCTCGAACTTCTCGGTGTCCCTTATCAGACTTATATCACTCGCGGTGCCAATTACACTGCGAACTCGCTGGGTATCGTCACGGTCACCAATCCGTCCAATTTCGATATCCAGGATCTCATCAACAATGGTTGTGTGTTCAACATGGGCACGGCGGGCGTTCTTCTCGGACGCTTGATCGGCGCAAACATGAACATCACGACCGATCAACCGTTCATCATGACCAAGTTCTCGACCTTGGTTCCGTTCCGCATCGCCAAGATCACTGCGGGCAACGGCTCTGTTTCGTTGACCACGGCAGCAGGCGGCATCTATCCTGCGGCTTCCAAGGGCGGCACCGCCGTCGTTGCGAACTCGCAGGTATACAGCGGAGTGACGGGCGCGTCGTTGATCGTGTCACTCACGATCGCGGCGACTCCCGGCAACACGATTTACGCCCCGAGCACGCAATTGTATCTCAGCTTGACTACCGGTCAAGGTGCTCCGGCGACCGCAGACCTTTACGTCTGGGGCGATTTGCTCGACTAAGCGACTATCCTCCGTCGCGAGCATGAGGCAGCCGGTGTCGTTCTCGGCTGCCTCTTTTTTCGACATCCTCTTTTTTAAGGACATCGTCATATGCACTTTGCAGGTCAAATCCAATTCTCGGCTGAAGTTCAGCATACACTGATACGCGCGGATGGCAGTCGGCAGGTATTTGCCCCGCAGACGCGCATCGTCTCCCGCCCTGTGACGTGGTGGTACAACGTTTGGGCGCAAATGCGAAAGTTGAAGAAATGGCTCGCGGCCATGACTTTCGCCACGTTTCTTCTTTGGATCGAAGCTAACCCGCAAGCAGCACTTCATATTCTGCGAGCGGTCGGCACCAGTCCGCTGGGAATCGTGACGTCGGCGGGAATCAACTATCTCGCGACTACTTTCGTCAACAATACGAACCCGCTGATCAACTTCAATTTCCATACTTATGGAACTGGAGATGTTCACGGATCGACCTCTTCGCCGACTAACGCGACGGCGGCGACTCCGATCGTAGTGACCCAGGCCGGTCATCCTTTCTTCACGAACGATATCATCAAGCTCACCGGCATCACTGGCATTACGGGCATCAATGGAATCTGGGAAATCATCTCCCTCTCGTCGTCGACCTATTCGCTCGATGGGTCGGTAGGCGGTGGCTCCTCCTTCGGCGGCGGCACCAATGCGGCTCAATTGCTCAATGGACAAGCCGACACTGCACTCACGACCGAAGTTGCCAGCATCACGCGCGTCGCTGGTACGCAATCTAATCCGTCCTCGAACCAATATCGTTCGGTGGCGACGGTTGTCTTTACTGGCACGACTCCTCCGCTGACGATTATCGAATGGGGACTGTTGAGCGCTGCGTCTACCGGCACTCTCTGGGATCGTCGTTGGATGAACACCGGCAACGCTCCGTCGACGGTCGGTGCTGCCGCTCTGGTGGCTGCGCCGATTACGATCACGAGTACGGGTGATTCAATCCAGACCACTTATACTCTGACCTGCACTGCTGGCGGCACGTAAACACAATTTAGGAATAAATGGTGGGTGCGTCGGTCCTAATTCGACGCACCCTCTAATTCTGAAATTAGAGGAAGAAATGATCTATCTTTTCAGCAACGGTGCGATGCAGACGACAGCGGCTCCGGTTGTTGTCACTACGGGTGCCGTTATTAAGACCCTCTTACAGGTCAAACCTGGAACTACACAGTTCCTCAAGATTATTGCCTGGGGGATATCATTCGACGGTAGTGCTGCTGCCACCCCAGGCAAGGTAGAACTCATCGAGACCGACGTCGCGGCCACTGTTACTGCTGCCGCTGCCGCTGACATCACGAAGATCGACGCCGAAGCTCTCAATGCAGGTGACCCCACGACCAATATTTTTGCTGTAGGGACCACAAGCACCGGCTACACATCATCCAATGAAGGTTCTATCACAGCAGTTCGCAATTTAGATGCCCCACAGTTGCTTGCTCCGACCGGCAGTTACTATTTCCAGATTCCTCTCGGGCAGGAGGCCGTCATCCAACCAAGCAAATTCGGACGTATACGCGTTACCTTCGGCGCGGCCATAAACGCTTATTGCTGGATGAAGCTGGCAGCGTAGTATTAAGCCTGTCTTAGGAGACTATATGGGTCTTAGTTTTATGACCGGTTTTGAATACCGGATTGCAGGCGAAGGTACACAGCTTGGTACAGGTACTAATTCATTTTCTACAACTGTATTCCGCAGTGGTTCTGCTTCTTGGCGTGCTAACCCGACTGCTACAAACGTATCAATGTCGTTTGAGATACGTCGGTCTGGTGCTCAAGTTAATTTCGCTCAGTCAGTGCGCTTCTATATGCGCCTTGATGTAGCCACCAATCAGAATTCAACAACTTTATTACAAACAGGACCGTCAGGTAACACAGGTTCCCGACTCTCTATTGATATTGCTGGTACTTTGAGAATAGCGTATGGCGATGGCTCTAGCTCCGTCGCCGGAAAAAGCATAACCGCAGGTGATGGGGTTTGGCATCGTATCGATATTGATGCTAACGGTACTAACCGAGATTTATATTTAGATGGTGTTTTGATTGCAAGTGCCACGGGAGCAGTTGCTGCAACAGTTCAGCCTTCATTTGCTATAGGCCCTACAGGCACAAATCCAACAATTGATGTATATTTCGATGACGTCTCTGTCTTCGATTCAAATATCGGTGCTCCCGCCTCAGGTGCTAACAATCAAGTTGTCCTGCTTATACCAACAGCAGGCACTAGCGCTGGGGGTTGGACCGATGGTGCGGGTGGCACAGGCGACATTCACGGATCAGTAGATAACATTCCACCAGCCGGTGTAGCAGCAGGAACGGCAGCAGCTAAGATTAAGAATGCAACTAGCACTACAACGGGCGATTACGTTGCTACCATGCAGAGTTATATTGCTGCTGGTATTCCACCTGGGTCAACTATAAATGCTGCCTACGCAGTCGCCGCACATGGCGAAGAAATCACAACAGGTAATCCTAAACCCGGCGCTGTGTGGATATCTGCTAATCCTTCACAAACAGCCGGGACCGGACCATTTGAGTATGGAAACAATGTAGTCGAAGGAACTTATCCTACAGGTTGGCCTAGCAATCCTGGAGTTGTTGCTTTGGCTCCGTCTGTTACGCTCTCTACTGCGCCGACTGCTACTATTCGTAAGAACCTAGCATCAACGCGCGTAGTCGGATGTTGCTTCTTAGGCATCTACGTTGACTACACTCCACCGCCGATTGCTCGACCCGTCACTGTACTGCAAGCCGTAAATCGCGCATCACGCTGGTAATTCATGGCACGTTTTGGCCGTTCCTTTCCTATTCCACACAAGACTCGCTATATCCTTTCGTCTTCGGGTACGGCTTATGTACAGTCATTTAATGCGACGATGCTGCCGTTCTTCGATCAACGCTCGATACAGACAGGTAAGGTTTCGAGTGCTGCTACTGTCGCTTTAGCTGCCGTCAATACAGGTCGTACTACCAGCCGTTCTACTAATGCAACACGAGCGACGTTCACGTCTTCGATCACAAAATCTATTGCTCGCAACGCAAGCTCTGCGGCAGCGTCGATGCAGCTTTTTGCGGGCGTAGTTACTCGGCAGACGCAACACCTCTACACGGCAGTTTTAATGGTCATCACCGCTACTTGGAATCGTAGTATCAATCCAGTCAAGAACGCTGCCACTGTGGCCTTCTCGACTGTTAGCACGCGAGCGATCGTGCGCAGTGGGACGAGTGCGTCCATTCCGACATTCGCCGCGACCGTGCCCCACTCGATCGCCAAATCAATATCGGCAGCGATGCTCGTGATCAATGGCGTGTGCAGTAAGGTTGCTGGCAAAGTCTCTTCTGCGAAGACGGTAACATTCGCCGGACTTACTTCCGGACACGTTGTCAGCCGGAGCATATCCGCAGCGACGGCTCTGTTCTCTACTCTGACGACACGTGCGATCACTCGTAATAGCACAGCAGCGTCTATGCCTACGTTTGCTGGAGCATCGACCCGCAGCGTCTCTCGGTCAGCGATTTTAGCTGCCATGCGGATGTTTGCAGCAACGTCTCTGCGGACTACCAGGAAAGCGACGAGCGCGACGATGATCGCGATCACGACAGCTTTTAGTGGGCGTGCCATTACTCGTTCTAGCGTGCACGGCGCGACGCTGCCAGCTTTCGGGGCAGGCTCCACGCGATCGATTACACGATCCGCTACTCTCGCATCGATGCGGACATTTGCCGGGACTGTGACGCGAACGATCACGCATTCGATCTCTGCGACGACGTTATCTTGTGTCGGTACGGCCTCAAAGATTATTGGCAAGGTAGGCTCGGCGGCCAACGTAGCTTTCGCGGCAGTCTCTCAAAAGGTGATTAGTCGAAGCACTTCAGCGTCAACCGCCACGTTCTCGACGACCTCTATGCGTTCCACGGTCGCTACGGCTATCTCGGCGACGATGAGCACTTTCGGTTCAACGTCTACTCGTCTTATCTCGCGATCTACGACAGCTACGACAGTAGCGTTCTCGGGTCTTCTTTCCGCCGTCAAAGGTGCCGTCACCTACACGTTTACGGTTGCCGCCTCCATGGTGGTTATGACAGCGACTAGTCTACGAAGTACCGCAAAGACAGAGACTGCGACGACGTCTACATTCTCTGTCAGTAGCACGCGCATCACCGCGCGATCGATTGGATCTTCTGCGGTGTCCTTCGCCGCTACTGCGACACGTTCTACTTTGCATGTAGTCTCGGCGACGCTGCTGGCGACTACTGCGACCTGCTCTAAGGTCGCTGGCAGGTCTGTGAGTGCGGTCTCAAAAGTCTTTGCTGCTACGAGACTCCAAAGCACCACACGTTCCATTTCTGCCGCGACTGTGGTCTTCGCCGCGTCTTCCGCCCGCAATATTTCTCATAGCGTGAGCGCCGTCACTGCCGCGTTTACGGCGACGACTACGCGCATGATCTCTCGTTCGATTGCAGCAACGACGATTGCTTTCTCGGGCCTATTCTCTGGCGTTAAAGGAGCAGTCACTTATATCCTGTCGTTCGCAGCCAGTACGGTGACCATGTCGGCAAGTAGCACGCGCGAGATCATGAAACCGTCGTCTGCAAGTACTTCCCCGTTTAGTACGACGTCAGCACGTCGTACTTCGCGTAGCTTCTCTGCGGCGCAAGCTGCGTTCTCAGCAGCAACGTCCCGCATGATCTCCCGTTCCGTGTCGGCTACGGCTGCGGCTTTCTCCGGATTGTTCTCTGGAGTAAAGGGCGGTGTCCTGTACGTAATCTCGTTTGCCGCGTCGTTGGTCACGTTTTCTGGAACATCGACGCGGACGACGACTTCATCCAAGACTGCAACGACGACTCCAATGGCAGTGACGACCTCTAAGTCAATGTCTCGCAGCGTGTCCGCGCATACGGTCGTCTTATCAGGCATCGCCACCAAAGCGATTGCGCGTAGCATCACGGCGGTTGCTCCGGGATTCTCAGCGTCTTGCAGCAAGCAGATCAATCGTGCCGTAGCGGCAACTATGGTGGCTTTTGATGGCCTACCGTCTTGGTTACACGGCATTCTCGTCCCTGGTCTTGCGATAGTTGCGAGTGCTCTCGCATGGCTGGGTATCCAGTTCAACGCCGGTCCTTCGGCTGGCGTCTCTAGCGGTTCGGCTACCGGTGGAATTTCCAATGCCGGTGGTAAGGCGGATGTCTCTAGCGGTTCGGCTACCGGTGGAATTTCCAATGCCGGTGGTAAGGCGGATGTCTCCAATAAGTTCGAGGGGAGTGGTCAATAGCGAATGCCCTACTACATTGGAAGCCTATCCACGTTGAAGGTGACGTTCACGAACCTCGCCGGGGTGCCGACCGATCCGACTGCGGTTTCCGTGGTTGTGACTGCTCCTGACGGTACAGTGACGACCTATTCTTCTCCGATACACGTGAGCACCGGAGTGTATACGCAAGACGTTCCGGTCACGCAGGTCGGGTCCTATAACTTTGAGTGGTACGGCACCGGCACGGTCGTCGCCGTCAAGCCGAGCACCTTCCAGTCCTATGCGACGCCACTTGCTCCGGCCAATCCGATTGATTTCGTGACGCTCCCGCAATTGAAGTCGTGGATCGAGAGCATGAACTTGGATACCACTACCGACGACGGCATCCTGCAATCGATTATCACCGGCACGAGTCAGGACATCTTGTCGATGATGAGCCGGAGCACGATCTTCAGTACTGATTATCCAGAGTGGTACGACGGCAGCGGATCGGCGACTTTGGCCCTCGATCAATGGCCGATCAATTCTGTGACCACACTGAAGATCAATGGCGTCGTGATCAGCCCTTCTGTCGATCATATGCAGAACGGTTATGTGATCAGCCGTGACAAGAAATTCATTCAACTCGTCGGTGGTGGCGTGGGAATCGTTCCCGGCTTCGGATTCGGTGGAGGCGGCCTCACGTCGGCTTATTCCCGCCATTGCGGCAACGTCTTCACACAAGGGATCAGCAACGTTTACGTCGATTATAATTCTGGATTCGCTACCGTTCCCGCCGATCTCGCCGAGGCGTGCCTGATGATCATCGATCAGGACTATAAGCGCCGTGGCTGGGTAGATCGAGCACAGATTGCTATTCCTCAGGGTGGCGGCACGACGACGTACCGCTCGTGGTCGATTCCGCCTCGGGCGCAAGAGATTATCAATCGTTACACCAGGACGTACCACCCGTAATGCCTCTCTTTGATTCTGTCCTAGAAGGGGGTGATCAACTCCAGGCTGGCTTGGAGAATGCCTCGGATCGCGTCACGCTACGGCTACGCGAGAAGGTCGAGCTTCTTCAGCATCTTCTCGCCGACAAGATCCGCGCGAATCTCTCCGGTCAGATCCTTCAAGTTCGTTCCGGCAAATTGCTCGCTTCGGTGAAAGAACTCCCGCTCGAAGTCAATGGTCTCGTCGTCGAAGGTCCTGTACAAGTTGGCGGTCCTGATATCCCCTACGGTGCAGTATTGGAGAAAGGCGGCACCCACAATTACGACATCGTGCCGGTCAACAAACAGTATCTAGCGTTCGTGGTTGGCGGCAAACAGATATTCACCAAGCTCGTGCATCGGACGCCACTCCTAGCCCGGCAGTACGTCGGTCTCGCAGTTGAAGAAACCAGCCCTGAAGTACAACGCCATTTCGAGTCACTTGATCTCTCATGAATGTTCCCCGCGAAACCATCCTTGAAGCTCTGCTCGGCGTGATCGCTACGGCGACGATCGACAGTCAGCCTGCGTTCGTCACGATCTCGCGCAAGTTCCAGATGTGGGATGCCGTGCCCGGCATACAGCAGCCTGCTTGTTACCTGCGGCAGACTCCAGGCCGTGTCGATCAGAATGAAGACTTCGGACTCAATCGCTGGACTCTCCGATGCGGCATTTGGATCTACGCGAAATACTCACCGACATCCGATACTATCCCTGCTGTCTTGCTCAATAACTTAATCGATGCTGTAGAACGCGCAATTCTTCCGTCGCCCGCTTTCCCGATGCAGACTCTCGGTGGTCTGGTGGTCAATTGTTGGCTTGACGGCGACGTCATCATCGACGAAGGCAATCTCCCCAATGACGATCAGGCGATCGCCGTGCTACCCGTATCCATCCGGACTGGAGTGTGACCCGTGGCTAAAATGACTATCCCCCAGATCAAAAGCACGGCTCTCACGATGCTGGCGATCTTCCTGCTGGCCCCACTCTTTACAGCATGGCAACTCCATGAGATGGGCGAACTCCACATCACGAATCTCCAGGGGTTCAAGGACTTCTGTATCCACGCCGCGACGTCCAGCGGCTGGTTAGCGCTCGGGTGGTTATTTCTCAAGAGCCCCTTCGCCAGTAAGATCACGGAGCTATTGACGTCAGCACACTCTGTTGCGCCAGACGGCACTGAAACTGACAAGACCACAAAGTTGAAGATTACCGAGCCGGTGTTACCGGATCTTGCTCCAAAGTCACCACAAGGTAAGAAGTAACAGAGTTTCGTTTTCATCCAGTACAGCATTTCAATCCAATCCAAACAGGAGAAATCATCATGGCAGCTTATATTCAGATCGGTTCTGGCCGGTTGTTTGTTCGTCCGACCGCAGGCAACTTGGCCACGAATCCTACGCCTCTCCAAGGCTTCACCGTCCAGGATGTTTCGATCGACATCGCTGGCGAAATCAAGGAACTGCGCGGTCAGAATCAATTCCCCGACGACACCGCGACGGTCGACAAGAAACTGTCCGGCAAGTTCGGTATTGGCCGCAAGGATCTGACGATGTTCAACCAGATCTTCTCTGCGGACGTCATCTCGACGAGCGGTCAATCGGTGTATCCGAACTTCCAGACTGCGGTGCCTGCGACTCCGTATACGGTGACGATCGCGCCGCCCGCCACCGGCACCTTCCAGTTCGATCTCGGTGTGTACTACACTGGCACGGGCGTCGAGTTCATTCGAGTGGCGTCGTCTCCCGTCACCGGCCAATACTCGGTCAACGAAGGGACCGGCGTGTACACCTTCGCCGCGCTCGACACGTTGGCGAACGTGACCATCTCGTATTCGTACACTCTCACTGGTCACGGTGCGACGTACCAGATCAATAACCAGACCATCGGTTATGGTCCGCAGATCGAGATCTGGATCGTCGACACTTATCAGTCGCTGACGGTCTCCTCGAATCAGGTCTACAACGTGATCCGTGTTTATGCCGCAAAGGTGAACAAAATCACCATTGGTAACAAGCGCGGAGATTACTCGATTCCCGAAGTCGACTGGGCCGCGTTCGCATCCGCCAGCGGGCGCGTGCTCGATATGTACAGCGTGAACGGATAATTCCGTTTTCTTACTAGCATAAGCCTCGCGATTAGGCTAAGCTGTTACCCATGGCTCGTACCAAAACAATCAACATCGATGGGGAGCAATTCGTAATTGCTCCCCTCACGATCGACCAAGTCGAAGAATATCTGGGCAGTACTCCCGCCGAAGACGCCCCAGCCACGGCATGGCGTGACATCACGCTGACCGTCATCATGAACAGCATCAACAATGCTGCCAAGGATGGCCCCAAGCTGACGCTGGCGGATATGAAGAAGCGCATGGATCTCCTGATGATGAATCAACTCCACACCGCAGTCCTGGAAATCAGTGGTCTCCAGGTAGCCGGTAAGGGTGCTGACGCGGGGGAATCCCAGGCGGTTCAGAAGACGGTAGCAGCAGACTAGACTTCCCGTACTTCCGCAATCGCCTGATCACAGCCGGAGCCGCAACTCTGTTGAGCGTCGGGGACATTCCGTTCCCCGACGCGACAGCGTTGTTCACATATTGGGCGGACTATCCTCCCCCTTCCGAATCTATCCTTATATTGCTGACTGCTTTCACGACATTCAAATTGCCGTCGAATGCCGGGGGCGGTCGTGTACGGAAAATTAGAGAAGAAGACGAAGTCCGTGACTTACCTGGATTAGCTCAACAATTAGGAACCCGCGCAATATCAGGTTCGTCTCTGCCTGACTACATGAAAGAGACGATGAACAAAGAGTTTGGCCTAAACATTCAGTAACCATCATGGCAGACGATTATTCAATCCGAGCTAAGATCACTGGCGACGCGTCCGAGTTTAAGGTCGCGATGGAGACTGCTGCTGCGTCCGCAGAGCAGAATACTGCGCGGATCAAAGCAGAACTCGCAGAGGTCAAAGCTCAATCCGCTATCCTGGCACAGGCGCTCAAGAACGATAGGGATATCCTCGCGGCCATAGGTGAACCTAAAGCCGGTACAGGTGCGGCGGATTTCTTGCCGGGCCTAAAAGAACGGCTCGCTGAGACCGAAAAGAGCTTAGAGGAGACGCAGAAGAAGGCCGCTGCACTCAAAGCAGAGTTAGCTGGTGTGCCTTCGATCGCTGCGGCTGGTGGCGGTGCTGGTCCTCCTAACGGCCCTAATGGCCCCGAACTTACTAAGAAACAACTCGATCTTCTAGCGCAAGCTGCGCAGTCAGCGGCGCGTCAACTCCAGACTCTCCCAGCGATCCAAGAGGAGGTTGCTGCTAAAGTTAATGCCTCCGTAATTGAGATGGCTGCGATCCGCAAACGCGCGGATGCGGAAGTAGCCGAGTCTGCCAAGATTCTCGCCGCAATTCAAGTATCGGGGCTCGCTGAGTCTGGCGACATCAGAGGACAGTTAGCGCTTACTGGGGCCACAGAAGCACATATCCTAGCGCTAAAGACACAGCAGCAGGTTCAGGCTAGACAAGCCGAGGTTACTGCCGAGGCTGCTGCTCGCGAGGAACTCCTCGCACGTGCGACTGCTCAGTCGACGGCTGCGACCGAGGCTGACATTCAAGCTAAGGTCCAGGACGCTATCACCAGTGCGGGTTCTGCGACTGCCGCGCTCCAGATAGCAGACGCACAAGAGGCTACTCTCTCAGGCGCGCGTAAACAAGCTGCCGCGATTGAGCAGGCCAACCAAATCATTCAGCGCTCGTCGACGACTGTCGCTCAAATTCAAGCCGAGGTTGCAAGTCAGACCGGCATCTCTGCCGAGAAGATGGCGACGTACGTCAAGCGTGCGTCTACTGAAGTCAATGAAGCTAATAAGGCTATCGGAGCAAGCCAACTCGCACTTAGTGAATCAATCGCCGCTGGTGACCAAGCCGCGATTGATTCTATGGCAGCGCTTCAGAATACTGCTGCCGGTCTTGCTTCTGGGCTCGCTGCTCTAAAGAGTCAGTATGCCGACATTACTACCTCGCAGCAGGCTGCTGCCGACGCTGCTGCTCAACAGGCATCCGCGCTCGATGTCGTCACTGAAGTCACCACGGCAGCAGCCGAACGTGGCCAGAACTTCGCAGCCATCCAGCAGGAAATCGCAGCAGGTGTCGGCAAGACCTCTGTAGAGTTAGGGGCTACTTATGTCCGTGCAACTGCCGCTGCGCGAGAAGCCACGAATGCTCTCGTCCATGACGCAGAACGTCTCGGTCCAGCGATCCAACAGAAACTTCCCGGCGCAGACGCTGCCTTGGCTACCCTGCGTGCGCAGATGCAGCAGACTCGTCTTGCTGCCGCTGAACTCGCAGCGACGATCAAACTCGTCGAACTCGCCGAGGCTGAATCCACGCCCGCAGCACAGGCTGCCGCATTAGCTCAGTTCCAGAATGCGATCGCAGAAAAGGGGTCTGCGGTTGCGGCGCTCGAAGCTGAAGTCGCTGCTAGGAAACTCGCTGCGGCTCAAGATCAAGTTGCGACGTCGTCAAACGTCGCTCGTGTCGCTGAAGCTGAACTCGTAGGTTCTACGCAGGGCATGATCTTCGCCCTATCGCGTGTCCTTGCTTCCATACCGGCAATCCAGGAAGGGTTAAAACTTCTATTCCCGATTATTACTGCTGTAGCGTTCGCCGAGATCCTTGATCAGACGATCAACAAAGTAGGTGAATTAGCGGACGCGTTCGAGGGATTCGGTAAAGAGGAGAAGGCTCGTCTCGAAGATAATATTCGTGTAGCGCAGAATTCATTCGACACGTATTTCAATCTTCGCGAGAAGCTCAATCAGAATCGTGGGATTGGGTACACCGGAATCCCCAAGTTATCGATTGAGTCCAAGGCCGCCGAAGGAGATCTGAAGCAACTCCAAGGGGAAATGACCCGTTTGGAGACGCAGGCGCAGACTTTACAGAAAGCGCTGGACGCTACCGATTACAGTAAGCTATCGAAGAAGCCTTCGCCGGAATCCGGGGCGAGCGATCCGTTCTTCACGTTACTCGCGCCGAACGTCACTAAGTTCAGTGCTCCGGCTGCGGAGGCGATCAATCGTTTCCAGGGCAGGGAAATTAATCCACAAGTAGGAACTCACGACGAGGTCGAGAAGAACCTTACTGATAACCAAAAGGCACGGGAAGCGCTTCAGGCCAAGATCGATATCGCCAAGAACGCAGAAGCTCCGCGTATCCAGGCTGAAATAGCTGATACTGCCTTTAAGCAAAGCATCGAACTCGAAGAACGACGGATCGCGAAGATCAAGGAGTTCGGAGTCGCCGAGGCAGCCGAGCTACGGAAGCGTGCGCAAGACGAGTTCGTCAACGGCCAGATCGATGCCGATCAGAAGGCTGCCCTTCTCACTAAGGCTGCGGAAGACCAATTCCAAATTGAGCAGACGTACGCGAAGAAACATGATGCGCTGCAAGAGCAACTTAAAGCAAAGGGTGCGACCCCGTCGTTCATAAACGAAGAGATCGATCAGCAGCGTCGTCAGATCGATCTCCAACGCGGACTTGATCAGGTCGACATCCAACGTGCCAAAGATCACAAAGCCGAACTAAATAAGATCAACGAAGAGCATCTCAAGCAGATCACCGACAAACTCCCCGAGGTCGAGGAAGCCGCGCCTGAGGGCCACGGCAAACAGGCCGGGCTCGCCTTCCTCCAGGAACAGCAGGCAGCGATCCAGAAGCTCCCTAAGAGTGACCTGGAAGAGTACCAAAAAGCCGTCGAATACCTCGCGAAGGCGATCCCTCGCCTCATGGGTGCAGCTTCTAAAGAAGCTGAGGAAGCCGTCAAGCGTTCTGTCGATGAACAGTACCGTGCTTGGGAGCGTGGCGGCGAACGGACTACCGTACAGATCATCCAGTTTTGGAGTGCTGTCCGTGCGATCAATGCCGACAACATCGCTGTCGTCAAGGAAGCCGACGAAAAGATCACCCAGTCGACCGAGAAGTTCCGGGAGAACACTCGTAAGGTCAACGAAGAGATCGAAAAACAAAACGAGCTACGTCGTGAGGGCGTGCTCATCGCTGAAAAAGCGAACATCGAACAGAAGTACATCACCACACCTCCTGCATCTCTTAGCCCATTCGCGCCTACGCCGGAGCAGCAGCAGAAGCAAGAGGTCGGCAAAATCGATCTCAGCGCGATCCAATCGAAGATTGCCGCTGTTAATGAAGAATTAAGGATCGAAGAGGAAGCCAATCGTACTGCTACAGACAACTACGCGAAGCTCCAAAGCAAGAAGCTCGCACTAGAGAACGAGTTCCTTGCCAAGAGTAGGGCTCTCGAAAACGAAGCTCTCAAGGATCAACTCCAGAATTACCTCCAGTACATTCAGCAGATCGACCAAGCTTTCCTCAAAGGCATAAACGAGTGGGTCTTTAGCCAGAAGCGGTTCAGCGTGGCGATGATGGATGCCTGGAAAGGCATCGTCACCAGTGTCGTCCAGGACATTGAGAAGATCACGATCAAGTGGATCGAAGCCCACTTGATCATGAGGGCGCTCAACAAAATAGTCGGCCCGCAGCCTCAGTTCAATCCCGGTGCCGGGCCGGGTCACGGATATGGGCCACCTACTCCTCTTGGAGTTCCTGGCACTGTGCCGACACCGGTCACTATCGTTGGTGGAGGTGGTATCCTCTCCGGCAATGGCGGTTTGTTAGGCACTGGCGGCATCCCCAGAATCGGGACTGGACCGTTGGGCGGTAGCGACCAGCAACCAAAAGAGTACGACGAGTATGGCTTCCGAAAGCGTCCGAGTTCGGCATTAGGTGTTGCCGGTGAGGCTCTAGGGGCACTGGGTGGTTCAAAGGGAACGGGTGCCGGAGCGGGCGACGACGCCTCTTTGCAAATCGGAGTCGCGGCAACCCAAAAAGCAGCCGCTGAGGAACAGACGATTTGGCAGCAATCTATCCAAAAGTATCTCGGATTTAATCAACAAAAGTTAGTCTCCGATCAGGTCACAGCGAGTCGGCAGATTGCAATCGATACTTCCGAGAATACACAGAAGGAGGTGATGTCTGCTAGGTCTTCTGCGATCGAAGCACAACAAGCCACATTCTCGGTAACACGCTATGAGGCGATGAAAGAGACCGAGGTCGGTGTCACTGCCGCGACCGAAGCTCAGAAGACGGCGTTGACGGCTGCCGGGGCATCGGCGAGCGCTGCTGCGGAGAAGACCGCAAACTCTACCAGTATCCTTGGATCTGCCAAGAAAGCCTACGCTGCCGTTAGCGCGAACGAGGGCATCAACTCGATTCCCTTCATTGGCCCGGCGTTAGCGCAGGCTGCTGGCGTCGCGGCCTTCGGAGCGATCCTGGCCTTTGGCGCTTACGAAAAGGGCGGTATAGTTGGTGCTGCTCCGACTCTAGCTTTGCTCCATCCTCACGAGATGGTTCTCCCTAAGAATATTAGCCAGAGTGTGCAGTCTATGGCTGAAAACGGTGGAGGGCAGGGAGGGCAGGGAGGCAGCGAAGTACACGTTCATTTCCACAACACGATACACGCGCTCGATCACCAGGGCATGGACCGTGTGCTGGACAAACACGGTAAAACACTCGTCCGTTACGTCAAGTCTGAGATGCGCGCCGGGAGATTCGCTTAATGCTTCCTATCTTTCCCCAGGCTGGTAGACCCGGTCTCGGCTATCCCGTGGTACGTCGTCCGTATTTCTCTACAATTGTGACTACGGCTTCGAGTGGTACGGAAGTCCGCATCGGGAATTATCTTTATCCACTGTCGGAGTGGGATTTATTGTTCGAGGGGCTCAAGGCCGATCAGTTGAATCAGACCTTGCAGACACTTTACGGCTTCTACGTCAGTAACTACGGCAAGTTTGGTGCGTTTCTTTTTGAAGACTTGACTGACAATACCACTAGTCCTGACCCTACGAATCCTACCCCTTCTATCATCATCGCGGACGGAGTAACGCAGAAGTACCAGATCGGGCGCTGCTGGCCAAACGGCGGATCGACCGGCTTTGAGCCTCTGTTCGATCTGAATGGAACTCCCACGGTGACTCCGACTCCGTCTTCGATTAGCACCAATGGCTTGATGGATTTCGGTGGAGCCTTGCCGGTCGGCACGCAAATCAAGATGGACTTCAAGTATTACTGGCGAGTGCGTTTCGCCGACGATGACTTAGAGTTCAGCAATTTCGGCCAATATTTGTGGGAAATGAAGAAGCTTACTCTCCGTCAGGTGCGCACGTCATTATGACCTACCACTCTATCTCTTGGAGTTCAGGCTTCTCGTCTAAGAGACATATCTGGACGCATAGTCTTCCTGGACAGGACTGGTCTGTATGCCGATAGTATCTCCTGATCGAATCGACGATCGGCCAGCCTTCCTGGCGATAACACGGCATCTCTCCCCCACAGAGTTTGCAGGGGAGAGTCGCCGGGTAAGTAGACGTGCTCATGGATCAATAGTACTACAAATGAGTAAGAAATCATGAAAGCCGCCAGCCAACAGTTGATCGACTTCCTCGCCAACCTGTCAGAGAACGAACCTGACGCGGCAGTGTGGATCGTCGACCTGTACACGTTCACCTTGACGAACGGTCTCGTCCTCAACTGGTGCTCGTGGGATCAGCCCATTACTCTTCGGCAGGGCTCCATCACCGGAGCGCAGTTATCGGCAGGAGGAGTTGGCTCGCGTGTTGGCGATACCTACGTCTTGAATGCTGGAAACAACGATGCCATCATCGAAGCCCAAGCGGTCGACGGCATCGGCGCGATCACGCAGTTCACCTACAACGCGCTCTCTACCGATTCCGCCAACAGTCCCGGCACCGGCTATCAGATCTGGAATAACGTCACCGTCTATCCTGGCGGTTCGCAGCCCGGTCAAGGCTCTGGAATCCTCATCAACATCACAGCCGTCAGCGGAACAGTCACCTACGAAGTCCTCTCTCCGGCCACTCCCGACGTGCCTGCTATCGAGCGTTCCAAGATCAATAGCACGGTCGGCCTATCTGTCGATGACCTGACTGTGACGATCGCGTCGACGCCGACCGTGCAGATCCCAGCAGGCAGCGGCAATAGTCTCCTGTCTGCTTTGCAATCCGGCACGTTTGACGGCGCTCAAGTTTCCGTGCAGCGCCTGACGATGCCTCGACCGGGCGATACGAGCCTCGGCACCGTCATGTGGTTCCGAGGCACAGTAGGCGATATCCAGGACATCACGAAGATTGGTGCCAAGATCATCGTCAAAGCATTGACGGAATATCTGAACATCAACATGCCCAAGAACCTGTTCCAGCCTGGGTGTCGACACACGTTATTCGACGTGGGCTGTACTCTGAATCCACAGAATTTCACAACGGCTGGGAGCGTTCAAAGCAATCCGGCACCGACCGTCATTTCCTTTGCAACGAGCTTGACGGCTCCCGGCCCCATTCCAGGCCCGACTGCCAGTGTAGGACTTTCTCAGACCGGCATTACTGGAGTGAATCTCGCGACAACGACCTATTACGTGGTCGTCACTTACGTTACCGGTGTAGGCGAGACTGGCCCGTCACCAGAAAGCTCAAGGACGATCGGTTCTGGAAACAGCAATACGCAGAATCAAGTGCTCATCGTCGACTCGCCGCCTCCCGCAGCCGGAGTGCTCGGCTATAACGTCTACATTGGCGAACAATCCGGCCAATGGCAATTGCAGAACGGCGGCCCTATCCCTATCGGCCAAAGTTTTACGATGGACGGTGATGGGCTGGTACAGGGCGTGCCTCCACCGAGCGACACCACCGGCTATTACACGCAAGGAGTCATCCTCTTCACTAACGGGGCGAACGCTGGAGAGAGCCGCTTCATCGTACGCTACGGCGACGACACCACTGGTCGTGGAGTCGTGACGATCATTGATGCACTGCCGGTCACGCCCAATCCCGGCGATACCTTCATCATCCGTCCTGGCTGCGACAAGCACAGTTCGACTTGTCAGAATAAGTTTAATAATCTTATCCACTTCGGTGGCATGCCGTTTACGCCTTCGCCGGAGACCTCGTTCTGATATGTTTCCCGACTCTCCATCGATTCGTCAGCAGGTCATCGAAGAGGCCGAACGCTGGAAGGGCACCCCCTTCCTCCACAACGCCATGGTTCGCGGCTGCGGTGTCGGCTGCGGGACTCTGCTCATGGGCGTCTATGGCGCGCTAGGCGTCCCTGTGCCGACTCTCGACGAGTTAGGACATTTCCCTCGTGACTGGCACCAGCATACAGACGAGGAACGCTATCTGAACATCCTCCTCAAGTACTCAAAGATCGTCGCAGCGCCTCAGCCGGGCGATATGGTGCTCTTCAAGATGAAGCGGGTCTACGGTCACTCTGGCCTTATCACTACGTGGCCTCACCTGATTCATGTCCTCTGGGGCAGCACCGTGCAGGGCGCGAATGCCGATCAGATGCCCTTGCAGAAATATCCAAGAATATTCCTCAGTCCGTTTGTGTAATCGACCTAAATCCCTTAATCTCTCTGTACCGATTCCCTTCTCATGTTTGGCTCTCCTAATCAAGCGGCTCCACATATCTTCCTCGGGTATCAACTCCAAAGCTCGATCTTTGGATTGCCGATCCCGATCATCTATGGTCAGCAACGAATGGCTGGCAACGTCATTTGGACCGGGAACTGGCAAGCGAATCCGTATTCCGGTTCTGGCGGCAAAGGCAGCAAGGGAGGCAAGGCAGGCAAGTCAGGAGCCGGTGGACAGATCTACACCTACTCCAGTGCCATTATCATCGCACTGTGCGGCGGTCCTGTACGTGGGATCGGATACGTGTGGGTCAACAAGGTTCGGCTTGCTGTTAGCTCGGCGAGCGAGCCGATTCTCATCCCGTCAGACGGCAGTCCAGTGGTCCCAGGCAATGCTGGGATACAGACCGCAACCGATACCGGAGTGACCGATATCACGACTGGACTATCATTTGCTTTATTTACTCCTACTGGCGTAAACCCCAATCTAGGTAAAGGACAATATTCTTACAACAACGGGACTTATACTTTTAGTCTTCTGGATGGCGGGACGACGGTCCTTATCAACTCGACGGGACAAACCTTCGCGATCCCGAATCCTAACCCTGGAGCCTTCATTCCGAATCAGACCGCTTCGTTTACGGCAGCGACGACGACCAGCAATCTGATCACCGACAGCGGAGTCTATCAGGCAGTCACGTATAACGCGACGGCGACGGATTACGGCAACCCTGCCGGAGCGGTCTCGCTGATCGGCAATCAGCAGATCAAGTTCCGTAGAGTTCCGTCCAATCCACAGAGCGGTCAGTACACCTTTGACCCGACCGTTGGATACGTCTTCAGTCCATTCGATGCCGGTCAACTCATCAGCATCAACTACACCTGGAACGATCCCAATTACCTGACGGACGGCAATCCAGTGCAGAGTTTGAACCTGACTCTCTTCGGAGGTGAAGAGGGACAAGCTCCTTGGGATTACCTCGAAACCAACTTCCCCTCACAGGCATTAGGCTATTCCGGCCTCTCTTACCTAGCCAGCAACAAAATGGATTTAGGTTTTAGCGGGGCGCTCGATAATTATGGTTTTGAAGTATTAGGACTGTTCCCATTCGGTGGAGGCATCATCGATGCGGCGATCCCCGACGTTATCCAACATTTTCTTAGCGATCCTTTTGTTGGTGCTGGTTTTCCTGCTGGTGCTATTGGCGATCTATCCGAACTTCGCAACTACACGATCGCCAGCAACATCTTCATCTCGTGCGTGGTTGATAGCCAGCGTACCGCAGCCGACTGGTTATCCGATTGGATGACGATCGCCAACTGTGAAGCTGTGTGGTCGAATGGCGTTCTGAAGTTCCGTGCCTACGGTGATAAAACCGTCATCGGCAACGGCGTCACGTTCACGCCGGTCACTTCCCCGATCTACGATCTCGACGACGACGACTTTACTGGCGACGCCGAAACTGCATTACTTAGCGTGACGCGTCCGACGATTCGCGACGCTTACAACTCTGTCAGCGTCGAGTGGACGAATCGCGCGAACAATTATTCTGCCGAGCCTGTAGAAGAACGCGACGACTGGAGCATCTCCCAATACGGCTTACGTCCTGCTCCTGTGCAGCAGCTACACTCGATCACCACTAGCACTGTCGGTCAGATGGTGGCGAACACAGCCCTGCAACGCAGCGTATACATTCGCAACCAATATAAGTTCAAGTTGTCCGCAGTTAAGTATCAGTTGCTCGAACCAATGGACATGGTCACGTTGACCGAGCCGGAGATGGGTCTGTTGAAGACTCCGGTTCGCATCAAGTCCATCAGCGAAGACGACAAGTTAGAGCTAGAGTTCGAGTGTGAAGAATTCCCGTGGGGCACGGCTACTCCTACTCTCTTTCCTAAACAGAACATCGGCCCGTTCGGCCCGGTCTATTATCAGAATCCCGGTAACACGCTTCCGGTATTGTTCTACGAGCCTGATCCACCGGCAGTCATCTCTGGTGGCGTCGTCAATACTCTCTACATCGGTCTGGCGGGTGCACAGAACTGGGGCGGCTGCCACGTCTACGCCTCAACTGACGGTGGGAAGAGCTACGTCCATGTCGGTAAGCAGACAGGGACTTCGACTGTCGGCTACCTTACCGCTCCGTTGCCCCCGGTGACTTCACCCGACGACACCAGCACTTTGTCGTTGGATATGTCCATCAGTCAAGCAGAATTGCTGTCTTACACGCAATCTCAAGAGAACAATCTGGTCCCGCTTTGTGTCATTGACCAGGAACTGATTTCTTACAGAACTGCAAAACTAACCGGAAATAATCAGTGGGATCTGACGCACATGCAGCGCGCGGCTTACGAGAGCCCGCTCTCGCAACACAGTGTCGGCTCTCCTTTCGGTTTCTTCGACGACGCAATGTTCGTTTGGGAGTTCGACGAGTCCAACGTCAACACTACAGTCTATTTCAAATTCCTCAGTTTCAACAAAGCCGGGCTGATGCCGCAGACTCTGGATAAGGTTCCGGCGTATCCATACTTCATTCACGGGCGGCGTCCTCCGTACCCCTGGTCAACTCACGACCCGTTCACCGAAAACGCACCGAACGATCTCTATCGTAGCCCGAACTTCGGTCTATGGGAGAAGCTCCTCACCGACGTCAACGGCAACATTACTCCGCAATTCACGATCGCCGGATTCGGTACGGTCAACGTATTTTCCAAAGCGACCGTCGCTCCTTCTTTCGGAGCGGTCACGGTCTCTCCGACTGGTGGCACTATCAAAGGGAATCAGGTCGTGGTTCTCGGAGTGTTCGCGCAGGCCAGCGATAACCTCTTCACGCGCATGGCTCTGATGTCGGTGGAAGTTCCTGCCGGATCGGATACCAACAGAATCGACTTTACTGTTTCTTTCGCCAATCCTACCGACCAGGGATGGATCGCGATCACGACCGATCCGGAAGCTGGGTGGTTCGGCCCCGGCATCGTAGCGGTTCCGACGAACTCGACGGCATCGCTGACTCCGCAAATGACCGCCATGGCGAACGCGTATCTGGCTTCGTCGCATGCCGCAGGAGTCGATGTCGACCACTGGCTATTCTTCTATCAGCAGATCACCGGAGTGAACATCTCGCCGGTTCAGGCAGAAGCGGTAATCGTAGCTCTGGGAGAAACGGACGCTACCCGCACGACTCCTATCGCGTTGAGTACATTCTTGACCGTACTGCCGACCGTGATTGAAGTCGCCAGTTACACCTTCACCGAGATTGGAGAACTTGATACTCCGGTTCCCGACGAGCAGTTCGACCATTACGTCGTACAAGCGCGCGTCGGCTACGTGCTCGGCGCTACTGGACAGGCGATCACCAGTATCAATTATCAGACCGGTGAGATCTCCATGGTTTCGGGCGCGAATGCTCCGGCAGGAACGCAGGCTTGGGTAGGACGAACTGTAACCTGTTACGCGATGCAGGACGCGACGAATCCATTGGTCATATTTGATGAACCAATCGTTGCCCAAACGGATACCACTATCTCGGTCGACCCGGCATCCTTGATCGATAGTAGTCCAAACGCATCGATCATCAGTACTCCGCTGACGTCTGCACAAGAAGCGAGCCTCATCGCGCAGGCCAGCCTGGACGCTAGTTACCCTAACTTCGGAGTCGATAAGTGGCTGTTCTACTGGACGCTGGTTACCGGCGTGAGTCTGGCGGGTGGTCAGGTCGAGAAGATCATTTTAAGTCTTGGTCTGACTGATGCTACTCGTGCGACGGTCATTACCGTAGATCAGTTCCTGACTGCTCTGCCTGCCGCAGCTTCCTTCCTTGGTGTCGGAGATCACCTGCTAGTCCGGCTGACCTGCACGGGATTCGCTCCGGGAAGAGTCGAAGACAACACGCTTCTGTTCTGGAAGAACGATCAGTTGCCCAATGGTCCTTCTATTTTCGGAATGACTCCGAACGCCTACGTGGGCAAAGTGGTCTTCCTCACGAGGGGGACCGGAGCCGGTCAGTTCTCTAACGTGGTCAGCAACGACTCCATCGGATTCAACGTCAGTCCGGCATTTGAAATCGTACCCGATGCGACCACGGAATTCGTAGTCATCAATTCGAGCGTCGACTACGAAACCGATACCAGCCCGCTAACCTTTAGTTCACTGGAGTCTGGTGTCAGCAGCGGGGCTCTCACTTCCGAACTCTCACAAGCTGCGACGCAGTACCTACTAAACACTGGAGTCGCGGGGGTCGACGTCGATCATTGGATGTTCTTCTACCAGCAGATCACCGGCATCCCGATCAGTCCTGTACAAGCCGAAGCGATCATCATCGCCTGTGGTCTGAGCGATGCAACGCGGACGAGCTTTGTTCCTCTGGGGACTTTCCTTGAGGCTCTCCCTGGCGCGGGCACTCCGATCTTCCTGACGCTCAATGTCGATAACAGTTGGCAGCATTACTTCATCCAGGTGCTGACGGTAAACAACGAGAATATCCGTTCGCTTCCGCAGTTCTCGCCTTATCGGATGATCTTCCAGCCTGGATTCTCTGGGCCGAACAACTTCGGTACTCCGCAGGATACGTTCTATATTGGCTACCTGCCTGGAGGCTTACCGGGACCGATCCCCGCAGGAGGAACCAGCACACTCTCGGTAGAGACCGTGCCCGGCATTCTGTTCGGTTGGGATGCCGTTGCAGAGATCAACAACGGAACTGCGGATACGGTCTTCGACATCCTACGTACTCGCACGGAGGGTGGAGTCACCACGACCGTCAGCATCTTCAACGATCCTTCGCAGTACATCACGATCCCTGGTGGAAGTACGTTGATCGCTTCGGGGACGGCTTTCAGCACGACCTCCAATGACATTCGTCAGGGAGACATCTTGCAGTTGGTTGTGATCAGCGTCGATGGTTCTTCTCCGGCAGAGCGAGCCACGGTGAACCTGTTCTGGAAAAACAATCCGCTGCCGGGCGGGGTGGTTGGTCAATAGTTCGTCTTTTCAAAAAACTTTAAGGGAGAATATTCATGCCTATCGATAGCGTCCAGAGAGGACAAAATACTTGCAACACTACGGTGGTCGTCGATCCAGCCAACACCGTAGCCAATCAGAATATCGTTCAGCCTGCTGCCGGTGACGGTGTCCTGTACAGCAGCACTTACGGGCCGTTGGTAGGAGCTTTCGGGCTACTGCTCAACGCGGGCGGAAACACGGATCGCCAACGGGCGGCTGTGGGAACTGTCGGTATCCCTGCCGTTAACACGGAAGGCACCAAGCCTACGTATTCGTGCGCAGTGTTCGCGTTCGCTCCCGTGGCGACGCCGACTGACTTCTGGCAGATCATCGGCAGTGTCAGCAAGACGATTCGAGTTCTGCGGATTAGCGTCAGTGGTCTATCGACCAGTGGTGGGACTGTCCCACTGATCCTTTACAAACGAAGCACTGCGAACACCAGCGGCACGCTGAATCCGCAGACGGCGATTCCGCACAACAGCGGCAGTTCTCCGGCGACGGCTGTAGTCAATACTTACAGTGCCTCGAATCCTACGCCCGGCACCGGATCTCCGGTACGCGCCTCGGAGTTGGTCATGGCCGCCAGCGGGACTTTCGGCGGTTCGGTGGTCTGGGAGTTCTCTACCCGCAACGATCAGGCGATGGTGCTGAGTGGTACTGCTCAGTCGCTTGATCTGAATCTGAACGGCACGGCGGTTCCTGGCGGCGGCGTGCTGACGATCGACGTCGAGTGGACAGAGGAATAATCGGAGAACAACTATGACTGGTGGAAGATGTCTCAGCGCTATCGTAAAGATGGATTGTTTCAAGGATCGGCTCGCCTTTGAACGGGGCGAGCTACTTTGGACAGTCCAGAATAGAAACATCGTCCCTAACCTGGGGCTGGATAATGCCCTTGGTCTCTTCGTCACTCCGTATACGCCGGTCGCAAACTGGTATATCGGATTGGTGGATAACGCGGGATTTTCTTCCTACCAGTACACTGATTCTGCCGCACAGATCAATGGCTCTAACGGTTGGGACGAATGGACGTCGTATTCGGAAGCGAATCGGCAAGCCTATGTTGGAGTCGCAACCCCTTCCAGCTTTGGGTTCGGACAAGTTAGTAACAGCGCTTCTCAGGCTGTTTTCACCATGAGTGCTGGAGGCGCTCTTCGGGGCGCTTTCATGGTCTCGTCGAATGTAAAGGGAGGGACGAGCGGTATCCTCACCAGTGAAGTTAATTTCGACAGCGGCACGACGACTGTCGTCAACCTCAATATCATCCAGGTCACGTACATCATGCAGGGTTTCTCGTAAGGAGGGTCGATGGATCAAAAAGTAATTACAACAGACGCGATGAATACTTTTTTGGACGCGGTTGGGATTCCGCGAGGAACCAAACTCGTTGTCATAAAGTATGACGAGAGTGCGAGTCAATCAAAGGCCGGATTATTGGAGGTCGTCGATCGTCATCTAGGTTGTCTGATCGTCTCTGCATAGCGTGCCGCCAATCAATCTAACAGCAACGGAGAACGGGGGATTCTTCCTTGAAGAGGAAGCCGATTATATCGGCCCCGTTCTAGGGACTGAATTCATCAGTTATCGAGATAAGGCGCAAGGGCCGAGTCTCGATAACAAAATTCGTCTCGGCGATCACGCCACGATAGCGGTCATCCCGCCACAGCCGTATTTGATATCCGGCCCGACTCAGGTCAATTCCACGCAGGTCATTAGATCGTTTGCCGGACCTTTTACGCAAGCTTCTAACTTACTACGTTCAGCGATATTAGCGGTGGTTTCTGACACGACGGATGATGTGGCGACACCAATGTCTCATCTCTCGGCTTTTGTGACGACCGATGGTGGTTTGACTTGGTCAGAAGTTGTCGGCCCCTATATATTCCAGTGGGATTATACGATGTGGCAGGCGACTTACGGCAGCGGATGGACACCGTCTGATACACAAGTACACTTAGCTGGATTCTGCCAGCCTCCTTGGCCAGCCGGAAACAACTTCGGAACATTACCACCAGGATATGATCTCGCGTTGGGATTTGGCGGGATTCCCATTTGTGCTGGGAGGGAAGGTTCTTCGGACGACATCTTCACGATCAATACTCCGCGAGGCATTACCATCGTTCCCGAACAGATGCCCTTCGGTCTACAACAAACGGGGGGAAGTTGGCCGTTCAACATGGGGTCTCCTTCCTTCTTCGATTACGGCTACGTTAGCCAGTCGAATGCGGCCTCGATGGAATTGTGGCTATATAGTTTCAACCTCGCGTCTTTTTCGTGGTCAGTGCGCGGTAAGTGTGGCGAGTATTTGATGATTGGGCCGGGAGGTTCCTACGCACACGGCGGCGGTAGTTTCGGGGGACTTCTCTGCGCGCCGGACATTATTGCTATCAAGAACGGGCGCGGCATTGCGATGACGCACTTTGGCGGTCAGTGGTTTAACGGTGTCGGCAATGGCTCACATATAGGTTTCCCTCCCGTTCCAGGTTCTATCTTTCCAGTCAATGCTGGGCCGGGAGGCGGGGCTGAAATGATTATGAATTTCAGTACGACGGGAGGCTCGCATAATTGGAGCTACGTCACGGACCCGGACTCAAATTCTACTGCTAACCCGTCTAATCCGCCGAATAATTCCTGGCGACCAGGATTAAGATCTGATTTTCAAACGAGAGGCATTCTATCCAATGGGGATATAGTCCTCGGAGGTAACCAAGTCGACATTGCAGTACAATACTCGCGGTATCGCGTCATGCGATGGCCAAGTGGAAGCTCTTCGGAAATACCGATATTTGAGAATGCTGTGGGGCCTATCTTTACCGGTGGAAGTTTTATTCTCTATCCTCCAGACGGCACTCCTCCAGTTACTCCATTCAACGGATCTAACTTAATTGATTTTCAAGGAAACCTTGATTCTTATCGTCAGGACATGACTGCTGGTAAGGTTCTAGCCATACAACCCCTTACTGCTGAGGGAGATTACTTCGGGATCTTGTACTCCGATAACAAAGTGATCGTCAACAATGCCTCACAGGCATGGGTGGCGGCACTCGGCATTCTAGGAAATCAGCCGCAGACTCCAAATTACACGACACGGCTACGAGTGAGACTTAGCTGGATTCCATTCTCCATGCCGTTTTTGCGGCCTGAACCGCTCCTTTATTCTGATGCGATCCCGCCGCCGAGTGGTCATGAGGCGAGTGGATCTAAAGTTTTTCATCAACCTCTTCCGCCGTTCTATAACGCGCAACCGATCGGGCATACGCTAGGGCCGGATAAAACACTCGGCATCTGTACTGTGCAGCCTGTCTTGAATCCATACACTGGAGATTTCTGCACTGCTAATCCACCGGGAGGACCACAATATGAGGGCGGAATATATAACATTTACTACAGTCGTGCTTGGATTCCATGGCCCGCCGGAGTGTCAGGGGCCTACATCTCAGGGAAGGGAAACTTCCTACTCGGCTAGTAGCACAGCTTCCAGAAATACAGTAACCTGATCCAAACCGGAGAACAATTGATGATACGTACGATTTCACCAGCGGAGAACTATATCGTCTGTGGCCGAGTAGGCATGACCGAAGTCGTGCCCGGCTCTGTAAAGGAACGATGCTTCTCTTGTCATCACGACGTCGTCATCTTCCCGAACTCTCAGAAGATGCTCCACGAGCGTCCTGAGTTGAAGCTCAAGATCGTTTGTACGTCCTGTTACATGGCTGCTCCTGACAAGGACCGCATCCAACCGAAAATACTGACCCGGTCGAATTCGCCCGAGGGTCTGATCGATGTGCTTAGAAAGGGTCCGCGATGAATAAATTCATTTCTACTACAATTCTTTTAATAGTGATGCTTTTTGTCAGTGTCACTGTGCAGGCGCAGACGTCGCCGTTTCCTCCGTCCGGTGGTGGTGCCGGAGCAGGCGCGATCGCTTGCTCAGGCACCCCTGGCAATACGACTGGCTCTTACCGGCAACAGTGTCAGACAGGCACCGGCGCTGTGTTCGCCTGCAACAATGCCAGTGGATGTACCGTAGCAGCGGATTGGGTTGCGGCGGTCGCTGGGACCGTGCGCGCCGGTCTGATCAGTGGCTTACCTGCTACCTGCAATGTCGGTGACGTCTACTTCGCGACCGATGCAGCGGCGGGCGCGAACATTTATCAATGTACGGCGACGGACATCTGGTCTCCTCCGGTCAGCGGCAGCGGTTCCACGAGCTACAGTCAGTCCTTTACTTCGCAGACCAGTGTCACCTTGACGCATAATCTAGGCACTGTCGCGGTAGAGGTCCAATGCTTCGATAGCGGCTCTCCTCCGCAGAAGATCGAAACGAACACTGAGCAGGCGTCGACGACCAATAGCTATACGGTCACCTTCTCGGTTGCTCAGAGTGGAAGCTGTGTGGTGCTTTCCGGTAGCGGTGGAGTCGGTCCAACCGGTCCAGCCGGTGCTCCTGGCGGCACCCCGCCCGGTGCCTTGTACAACACGCCTCTGACTGGGCTAGGGCTCGAATACGTCTCAGGCTTGACGTACACAGTAGGCGCAGGAACCTATCTGATCGGAGGAACACAGTATGCGAGCGCACAGACTCCCATCACGTTGGCGACTGCTGACCCTACCAATCCTCGCATTGACGTCATCTACGTCGACAACAATAGCTCCGTGCAGGTGCTCACCGGGACACCTGCTGCAACGCCGTCTCAACCGTCAGTCGACTACTCAACAGAATTGCCGTTGAACGTCGCACTAATTCCTGCTGGTGGAAGTGCTCCGACTGGAGTCTCCACCACACTGATCTATGACGAGAACGTAGAGTGGACTTGTTCTTCGACGACCCACATCAATTGCGCTTCGACGAACAATCCATATCACGGGACCAAAGACATTGAAGCGACAGCGGCAGTTCTAGGCAACAGCTTCACGTTGGTTAAGCCTGCCAGCGGTACGACCGATCTCTCGACTCTCAACTCACTCGTTTGCTATATCGACCCTAAAGCAAAGTGGCCTAGCGGCAGCGGCACTGGGTCGAGCGCTCTGCGCACACTCTCTTTGTTCTGGTTGAACGGAGCAACACAAGTCGGACTCCAGGTCGTCATCCGCGATGGCGCATTCAATTTCAACTCAGCTACTCCGAGTTATCAGCAGATCAGTATCCCGCTAGGGCCGACAGGTCCTTTCGGTACTGGATCGAATCTCGTTACTTCCCTCAAAGGACAGATCACCGGCAACGGTGGAACCTCCAGCATTGGGTTCTATGTCGATCAGTGTAGCCTACAGGGCGGCACTGGAGCCGTCACCCTGCCTATCACCTCGATGAACTTCAAGGGGAATTGGGCGAGCACGGCCAGCTATAACACTAACGACGTAGTGATTAGCAGTAACTGCGGCTATGTGGCGTTGACGAACAACACCAATGTGAATCCAAGCAATACTTCTACATGGCAGAACCTCTGCTCTGGAGTTGTGCCTATCACGACCGGCACGACTTCGATCACGCTCTCAGGGCCAACAGCCATTGGTATCTGCCCTGGCGGCGGGGCATGCAATGTCGCGGTTCCGGTTCCTGTTAAGGGTGCCATGTACTGTGCCTGGAATGACGACAACGTGTCGACGACGATCACATTCACGGCGCTAGGCTCGTCCGCACGCTATGAGAATCAGGCAAGGACAGCTTATGGGACGGCAGGTACAGGGACGCTTAGCTCAGCCGGAGCCGTGGGCGACAAAGCCTGCATTGTAGGCATCGACAGTACGCACTATCAAACGATCAACGCTAGTGGGACTTGGACGGCCAGCTAACATGAAGCTCGTAATCTTACTCTTATCTGCGTTGTTCGCTAACGGTCAGATCCCCTTCCCGATTCTAATGGGCGGGTCGTCTGCTCCGAACCACAACGGCTTCGCGCACTATCGCGTGATCACCATCAATCATACGCTCGTTCCAAATACTGACCAGACGAATTTCCCTGTGTTGGTGAATGGGACGATCTCGGCGACAGTCGGCAACGGTGGAAGTATTCAGCATACGGTCACCCAATCCGGAGGGTACGGACTGACGATCCCAGCGGACGCGATCGTCACCACTGATGTCGGGTGTACCACGAAAGTCGCAGGTTGGGAGTTTGAGGCTTACTCCGTTACAACGGGAGCTTCGTTGATTTGGTTCAATGCAAATACGGTTTCTCATCTCGTGGATAGCAAGTATTATCTCTGCTACGGGAAGCCTTCGATCTCGACTCAGCAAATGACAGTGTCGAGTACGTACGATGCTAATACTGGCGGCGCATGGCACTGGCCGAACGGGACAACCATTCAGAATGCTGACTCAACTGTAAATGGAAACACGACGAACGCGACCGTTGCAGTTACCGGCGAGATTGACGGCGGTACCGGCAACCCAGCATTTAATCTTGCAGTTTGTTGTGCAGGTACGAATTTGAGCCCGGCTTCTACAGTCACCTACGAAGGTTGGGCAAACTTCACTAATCTGTCCAATAGCCTGAACACGATCGGTGCTTGGGACAATAATCGCGTCATTGGCACGGGCGGCGGCTACACTCTCAGCGTCAATAGTTCCGGCCACGTCACAGCGGGGATTGTGATCGCAGGGACGCAACTTACGACTCTTGGAACACAGACGCTCGTTCCCGGTACTTGGTATCATCTGGCCTTGACGTACTCCAACGCTACCGGATTGATCTCCTATGTTAATGGGGTGCAGGACGGAATAGTTGCTGGAGCAGGCACTTCAATTGATTATTCCGGCAACGCGTCTCTTCCCGGTATGAGATTTCTAACTTCTTTGACAGCGGGCGGTATGACTGGCAGCATTGATGAACACCGAGTCTCGACCAGCGTCAGGTCAGCGGATTGGCTCAGGGCCGAATACAACAACCAGTCTAATCCGACGACATTCGCTCCGTTGGGCTCGGAGAATTAACTATTATGAAGACAAAATTGTTATTTCTACCATTTGTACTATTGTTTAGCCTGAATGCACAGACGAAGATCAACGGGAGGCGCGCTGTCACCGGCAGCGTGAATCCTCAGACTTCTACCTATCAAGTCTTGGCCTCCGACTTTAATAGTCCTTGCGGGGTCATCTCTGTCGCGTCTGGCACGTTCACAGTCACGCTCGTCGCTTCTGGTTCGCAACCTCCGGCTGGACAGTGCGTGACGATTATCAACTACGGCATAGGTGTATTGACTCTCGCGAGGAGCGGGCAGAACATCAACGGTGCTGCATCAAACATCGTCGGATCAGCGGGCACGGCGCTCAGTCCCACGGGTTGGACCGTGACGTCGGACGGCACGAACTATATCGCAGCGCCTATCGGCGGCAGTGGTGGAGTGTCGATTACTTCCGGCCCCATCGCCTCTCGTCCTGGGTCGCCAGGGAACGCAGGCTCTATGTACTACTGCACGGACTCTCCATATACTTACTTGTCTAACGGCTCAACGTGGGACGCTTATATCTTTGGCTATAAAGTCGTCGAGCCTGTAATGGCTAATTTCACACAGGTAAACGTCGGCCTCAGTACTTTCGACACGACTCACGGAGGCATCCTCTGGTCGGCAGGAACCGCAGGCGGGCATAATGTTCAAGTCCTGACGCAAACAGCAGGTATCCCTGCGTCCGGCGCTTATTATGTAGATGCTGCTTTTATTGCCTCATTCGGTGCTGGTAATGGAGCCTTCGGTGCCGGTCTAGCTGGCGGACTGCTCGCGTCAAGTTCATTTGCTTTTGCTGATTGGGGTGGTGAGAATAACTCTCAGTTCGGCATGGCTGCTAAGTTCTATAACACTACCACAAGCTATAACGGATCTGGTGGTTTTATAAATATGTGGCCCTTAGCTGCCCCACTTGCATGGTTCCGAATGTTTGACGATAGAGTCACAACGAGGACATATTATTACAGCAATAACGGGTATCAGTGGTATCAGATCTACTCTGAGCCTAGGACGACACTTTTTACACCCGCATTCGGCACTGTAGCAATAACCAACTTCTCGACAAGCGCTAAACTGCTGCTACACTTTGTCCATTTTTCTATTCATACCTAAAATCCCGCTCGGTGAACAATTAAAGGAGCCTATGAAAAAGATACCTAGCCTACTGCTTATGTTATCCGTCTCTTTGCTCGCTCAGCAAAGAACAGTAGTCGGCAGACGTGCCTATAGTGGGAGCGTCAATCCACAGACCACAACATATCAAGTTCTCGCATCGGACTTCAATGCACCGTGTGGTACGATACCAGTTGCTTCCGGGACGTTCACAATTACACTTGTGGCGAGCGTGTCACAACCTCCGGCAGGTCAATGCCTCGACATCATCAACTATGGTCCGGGAGTGTTGACGGTCGCGAGGAGCGGCCAGAACATCAATGGTGGGACAGCTTCGCTGTCTATTATTGCGGGATCGGCTACTGCTCCAACCGGCGTTCACATCTTGTCGAACGGCGTCGATTATATTGCCAGTGGTTGGGGAGCCCCGCCCGCCAATTCCATACTTCCCCCAGTAGCGTTTGCCAGTATTCCATCGGCCTTGACTGCTGGACGTTTGCAGATGTTCACGGATTCTCCCTACTTTGCCTACGACACCGGGTCTTCCTGGACGTACATACTTAATGGGAGCGGGCAGTTCAACCCATTCGTGCTGGGGAATTTTACAGCAGTGAACCTTAGTACTTCGACGACCACCAATATCGGTGGCGTTATCAACATGCAGGACTCGGAGAGCAATACCCAGTTCCATGGCTACTGCATTGCAGCGCCTGCGACCCCATATACGATCTTTGTTCCGATCACCTACACAATCCAGAACGCATCCTTCCCTTCGTTGACGCTTGGTTTTTCGGATGGCACAAAATTTGAAAATATCCGTGTTACAAACATCTCCGGCGGTATTCAAGTTACCGGAGACACGTGGAGCACTTCGACGACTGGTGAGGGCAACCTCGGTTCGTTTTTACCTCTCATTGGAGGTATGGTTTCTGGGCTGTCTGTAACCGATAACGGCACCAATAAAATCTTCAAATGGTACACGGACCCGCATCTTAGTTCTCCGACGACGTATCTGACGGAGACCAGAACTACGTTTTTGACAGCAACTCAGTGGTGTATAGGCATCACAAGTAATGGAAATGGAGCATCGCTCGTTAATGCGACCTTCCTGGGTTATCAGCAGCAATAGGCGGCCCGAGGTATAGGCGACGATGTCGTCTTTTATGACATAATGGAACGGACTCAGGTATCCCATGAATCACAAACTCCTCCTCCTCCTTTTGACGATCGTTGGTTGTTCCGGCCAGCAGGTCTTTCAGGTGACAGCCAATAACGGCGACGGCACCACCTGTACCGGCGTGCAGAACTCCGGCACCAACGTCAACTTTACCTTGACTTGCGTGGCTATGTTCCAAGGCAAGCCCACCGGGGTCTACCACATCTATGAAGGCGGTAGCGCGCAGGTGAAGGTCCCCGGCGCTCATACGGTCAGCTTGGGCGACGTGCTCTGTTTGTTCGGATCTAACCCGACGAACTTCGCGGTCACCTTCCCTCTGCTACCTCCCACCCCTGCCCATAGTCTTGCCTACGACTGTGCAGTGAATCTCAGGAACGCTAACGTGGTGGTTGGGAATGCTCCCGGAGTGAGCGGCGTGGTAACATGGACCGCGCTTACCCAACGTAGCTTTCTCTATCGTCTATTTCATCCACGTTCGTAGGGCATATAAGCGTCTCTTCTAAGGCGGGTCAGCTTCGGCTGGCCCGCTATTTTTATTTATTGACATACGTATTCGCGTCGTGTAAGATTTCATTTACCCGCCGTTCGTGCAGAGTTTTACCAATAAGTAGTCTTTGTAGTAGATATCGTCGGAATAAGGAGCCCACACCTATGTCCAGACAGATTGTGGCGGAGCACGTCCGTAGATCGGACCTGCCCACCCTACCTGCTGACCAGATTGTAGTCGTACACAACGAGAACACACGTCTCTATGAACCAGACGTCAGCGATCTCGTAGAATCCTTCCTAAAGAACGGCCAACTGATGCCGTGTCTTGTCCGTCCACTCCCAGATGGACGAATCCAACTCGTGGCTGGTTACCGGCGCTGGCTGGCAGCCATGGCGATTTCCAAGATGCAGGAGACGGACGGCATCCCTCCCGAGGATCGGTTCAAGCTCGCCGTCGTCGTCCAGAAGATGTCGGCGGTCGAGGCACTAGATCGCAACATTATTGAGAACGACCAGCGCAAGAACCTGTCTCCCGTCGAGTACGCGCACGCTATAAGACGCTTACGCATAGCTCATGGATGGCAGGATACCGAAGGTACACAGAAGCTCGCTCATCTCTTCCGTGGCCCTACCGGCAAACCGCGATCAGCAGCGTGGATTACTTCCATGGAAGATCTACTGTCATTGTCGGAAGGCGAGCAGTTCGAGGTGCATAAGCACTTCATCACGAGCGGCGAGGAAGGCATCTCCCAGACAGTCGCACAGGTCCTCGCCAAAGTCCCCGAGGGCGACCGTGAGAAGACACTCACCGAGGCCCGCGCGGCATCCATGAAGGGCAAGGGCAACCAACCAAGTGCGACCAAAAGTGCATCAGCCGGTAACGCCAGGATCAGGGTCCGCGATATCTCCACGGCTGCCGGGAAAATCAAAGGCAAGCAGATCAAAGACGTGATCGAGTTCGTCGACGGTTACTTCGACGGCAGCATGGTCAACATGCCTCTTCATCAGATGAGCGAAGAGTTTCTCACCCGTATCAAGGCTTACCTGAAAGGTGAAGTTACCGAACTCCAACTCGATAATACGATCATGAAAATCGACGGGTGCCTGCACAAGTATTATGCCCGTTACCTCCAGGAAAAGGCGCAGGAAAAGAAGACCGGAAAGCGTTAAAACGCAAGCTGGGCTTGTGTTGGAATAGACGTACCCATACAATCGAGGGTACGACTATTTAAGTCTAGCGTTGAGGCGGCTCGTTGTGGAGCGATGCTCGCGGAGGCTGTGCGGCCTGCCGTTAGTCTATCTTTCCTCGTCAGTCACAGTCAACTAAATAATCGATGAGCTAGGAGTGTGTCTGTATGGATGGAGAACCATCTGAAATCCTCGAAGCGTTCTGGAGAGACTTCTCGTTTCCTAAAGCTACTCGTGCTGACGTTGGGGAACAGTCGGTGACCCTCTACAACGAAGACGGCAGTCTGCATTCCATGATGACGCGCAGCACGTGGGACAGGATGCTGAATGACTAAACCGAGGATGTTCTACTTCGGCCCGTGGGATCAGGCCGGTCATCACATGCGCTCTGCTGATCGCCCAACGGATCGCTCCATGGAACTCGAAGAGCGCCGCGCGGAATCGAACTTCACAAGAACGAATCCGTGGGGCTGTCACGTCGATGGGCAACTCTGCTCTAAGAACACCACGGAAGGCTTGGCGTTGATCTATCACAAAGGTGGTTGGACAGCGATGTCGTTCTGGGATTACACCATCGATACTCGGCCCGGCTCCCACAGCACCTACCTTGCCGAGGGCACCTTTACCTTCGAGGAGATGGTCGAGATGGCTAAGTCCAGGTTCGCCGAGCGGTGGTCGAAAATGGCGTTCAAGGTCGAACTCGTTTCCTAAATCGCAGGTAGTATATAACTATGCCATTGAAAACAAACACATTTGAGGCATACTACCTGCAAACAGGGAAACGAGTTAGACGTTTTGAACTTGTTACCCAAATCGCAGAAGGTATCTATTTATATATATTAAATATATACTTCCTGCGATTTAGGCAACGAGTTGGTTTCGGGGGGTGTTATCACCGTGGCTTATAAGCCCGACCTGGACCGAATCGTCGATGCTTTCGGGAACCTGTGCATGCCGGACCCTATGGCTGTCCTGGTCACTTACGGGGCAGTCGCGGGGAGTATGTTCGAGGGATTCCCGGTTCATCTGTTCTTGATCGCGCCACCGGCATCGGGGAAGAACGAGATCCTCGAACCGCTCTTCGACTTGTACAAGACCTTCCACATATCGACGTTCAACGAGTCTTCTCTGCTTAGCGGCACGCGCCACAAGGAGCGCGCAGCGAATGCTACGGGCGGTCTCCTCAAACAGATTGGCGACGGCGGCTTCGGGCGCTTCATCCTGACCGAGTTCAATAGCGTGCTGGCGATGAACCCGGATAAGCGTAGGGAGGCGCTGGCAGCGCTCCAGAACGTCTGTACCGGGTTCCTGGACCGTCCGGTCGGCGCAGACGGCGGCGGCGGCCTACACTGGCACGGCAAGGTACAAGTGCTCGCAGCTTGCACGGAATCGATCGAAGAACATTTCACAGCACTAGGGAGTGTGGGTGAGCGCTTCATCTATTGCCGCCTGCCAAAGATTGATCGCAAGGGGCATCTCAAGGCAGCAGTCCACAATTCCAGGAATGGCTCATCGGCATATTGGAAGAGAGAACGCAAGAACCTCGTGACAGAGATGTTCAATCGTCTCGAAGTTCCGAAGTGTCCTGAAGATCTAATTACGCCGTCAGACGAGAGCGCGCTCTCAGCCATGGCTGATTTTTCAAGTTCAGCGCGATCTTCGGTGTCACGCAACTGGAAGAGAGAGATCGAGTACGTGAACGCGGCGGAAGGCCCTGCGCGTATCTATCAGGCGCTACAACGAACGCTCTGTGGAATGCGTGTAATTGGAGTATCGAACGAAATGTCGTTGCGCTATACGGCTCGCGTCGCGTTAGGGTCTCTTCCGGGGTTACGGAGAACGATCGTAGCATTGGTTGCCGATGCTGTCTGTCATGATATTGCTGTTACGGTCCCGCTACTCCAGCAGAAGATCCCATACTATTCTGACTCCACGATTCGCCGGGCACTTGAGGAATTGGAAGTCCACGGCATAATGGAGCGCGTCAATGGCTATCGTGATTACTGGGCATTTACGGGGGACTCCTTAGACAATTGGTGTGCCGGATTCGATTTAGAAGACATTGAAGAGATTATCAAAAATCACCGTGGGGCGGTATAATAAATAGGCATGTCTACTCTTGTAGAAGAAATCGTCCCCCAGGAATTGGGCATAGATCCGATACGCTTCCCCGGATGGCGTCCCGGCCAATACCAAATCTTCATGGACACGATGGATTGCCAGACGCGGTTCAGTGGTCATTGCGCGCCGTGCGGTTTCGGCAAGTCACTCTGCATGATCTGCTACGCACTAACGACCGGATCGCGAACATTGATCCTCACGCCGTTCAAGGGACTGCAAGATCAGTTAGGCAAAGAGTTCCCCGACACTGTCACGGACCTCAAAGGCAAAGCCAACTACTACTGCATGACGATGCAGACCAACTGCGAGATGGGCGCTCCACGGTGCGATGTGCGGAACTCGATCATGGGTGCCGGGCTATGCGATCACAAAGCAGCTACCAATCGCGCAATACACGCTGACATCGTCGTCACCAACTATTCGTGTTGGTTCCATCAGATGTACGGCCAGGGCATCGGCGAGTTTGACACGATCATCATGGACGAGGCGGATGCGGCAGAGAGCGCGTTGAGCGAGTTCCTGTCGTTCTCTCTATCATCCAAGGAAGCGTTAGGAGACTCCGGCAAGAATCGCGCGCCGCATTGGAATGATCCC